>Ga0105048_10001626_pt1 | contig 36317 bp, 38 predicted proteins | sample MAT05_FD_78382 | JGI IMG/M metagenome (GOLD analysis project Ga0105048, IMG submission 78382) | Freshwater microbial communities from Lake Fryxell liftoff mats and glacier meltwater in Antarctica - MAT-05 | ecosystem: Environmental > Aquatic > Freshwater > Ice > Liftoff microbial mat | place... | reverse complement strand
CTTTAAACTTTAAACTTTAATCTTTAAACTTTAAACGATGAAACTATCCTGGGGTACTGGTATTGCGCTTTTTTACGGCGGTTTTGTATTGATCATGGTGTTCGCTGTGGTTATGGCAAGCCGTGAGGATCCTGGATTATTGCGCAAAGACTACTACAAACTTGACCTGGAGTACCAGGCGCACATGGACAAAAAGGTGAACACTGCCGAACTTGAAGCCACACCTACCGTGCGTTTCGATGCGCAAAAACAGCAGTTGTTCATCGACTGGCCGCAGGGTCTGAGTTTGAATAAAGGCCTGTTGAACATGTACCGCCTTAGTGATGAGCGCGACGAATTCCGTCTGGAGCTTACGCCCGAACTTTCTGTTTTGGGTATTCCTGCCGCCAAACTCGGAACCGGAAAATGGCAGGTGGAGCTCGACTGGCTGGGGCCGAACGGTAAAACGTATTTTGTAACCAGTAAAATCAACATCAACCAACCCTGATGATTGCGTTGTTCGCCACGGCATTGTTGCTCGGTGTGGCCGGCAGCCTTCACTGTGTAGGCATGTGCGGTCCACTGATGCTTGCCCTGCCCCTGCACTCCAACAGCAGGATGCAGGCTTTTGGGCATGCTTTGGGTTACCAGACAGGCCGGATCAGCACGTATGTTTTGCTTGGGCTTTTGTTCGGACTGCTTGGCAAGGGGCTGTCCGTGGCGGGTTTTCAGCAATGGTTGTCGGTATTCGCTGGTGTATTGTTGCTTGTAGCCGCTTTTTTTTCCATGCATTGGGAATCCACGTTGTGGAACATACCTGGTGCTCAAAAAGTCGTCGGTTTTTTGCGCAGGAACATCGGTCACCTGCTACGTGAACAACCAACAGGTGCAACCTTGGGTCTTGGCATGCTGAATGGCTTGCTTCCTTGTGGACTTGTGTACGCTGCTGCTGCTGGCGCCGTAGCCGCCGCTGACGTATGGCAGGGCGCGGGATTTATGGCTTTTTTTGGATTGGGAACCTTGCCACTCCCCTTGATGCTGATGCTGGGCGCAGGGAAATTGAGTCTGAACTGGCGACGCAGACTGCGCTTCATGCAGCCGTTCCTAATGTTTGCCGCAGGCGTATTGCTTCTGTACCGAGGCTTCAACCTTGATCTTTCCCTTTTCGAATCGGCCGTGCCGCCTGCGCACATCGATTGCCATTAAATCGGCTATCTTTGCCCATTCGTCGTAAAAACTGGCACGGCGTGTTCCATAGACTGCTACTTCGCAGCTCAAATCAAATTTTTACACCATGCTCACAACCAAATCGCTTTTTGCTTCCGAAGGACTTGATGACCGCAGCCTTGAATTTCTCGCCAGCGCCATTGAAAAAAACAACCTTCCCGGGTTTGATTATTTTGAATTTAAACGCGCCGTAGCCACCTTGCAACAAATGCAACTCGACGAGGCCATCGCCCATAAAAGTGCCTTCACTACCGCCGCTACTGTAGGTGTCACCAAGGAAAAACTGATCGAAACAGCAGGTTATTACCGAAATCTGTTGCTGGAAGAAAAAGTAGGATTTGACAAAGCCCTCGAAAACCAGAACGCTACCAAAATTACGGCGCGGCAAGCCGAAATCAAACGACTGAAAGATCAGATAGACAGGCACAAAACTGAAATCACCCGACTGCAGGATGAAATGGCCGCTTACCTCGAGCAAATTGAAGTGGCTGAAGGCGCTGTTAAAATAGAAACGGGAAAACTGGAAAAAACCCACAAAGCCTTCGAAAAAACACACCAGTCTGTGGTGAACCAAATCGATAAGGACATCGAAAACATGCACAAATACCTGTAAAGGATGGAGCAAAAATCATTCTGGCAACGCCCCGAAGGCATCACTGGTGCCCTGCTGCTAACAGGAATCGTCGCAGGTGGTCTGTGGTGGCTCAACAGCATGTTGCCCACCATCATCGCTTTGGCGTCCAACACCCTCTACCTCTCGGCCATGATTGCCGCTCTGGCAGGGGTTGTATACATGGTGCTTGACCCCAAAATGCGCAACCTAGTCTGGTACCTTTACACTTCTTTTACCCGTTGGATTACAAGCCTTTTTGTTCAGATCAATCCCATCAGCATCCTCAAATCGTACATCAGCGACCTGGAAAAAAACCTGAAGAACCTGAGCAAACAAATTGGCGCCTTACGTGGCCAAATGCGGCAGCTGAAAGGTACCATGGATACCAACAACGCCGACATTCAGAAAAACCTCACGCTCGCCAACAAATCCAAACAATCCGGCGACGATAAAAACACGGCCCTCTCAGCCCGAAAAGCAGGCCGATTGCAGGAGGCAAACGCCAAATATGAGGTGCTTTACAATAAAATGGAGGTGATGTACCGCATCCTAACGCGCATGTACGAAAACTCCGAAATCATGCTCGAGGATACCCGCGACCAGGTGAACATCAAGGAGCAGGAATATAAGGCCATCAAAGCCAGCCACAGCGCCATACAATCGGCCCAAAGCATAATGAAAGGTAGTCCCGACCAACGCGCCATGTTCGACCTGGCACTCGAAGCGCTCGCCACAGACGTAAGCACCAAAGTAGGTGAAATGGAACGTTTTATGGACACCAGTAGAAATCTCATGGACACCATAGATCTGCAAAACGGTGTGTTTGAAGATGACGGCCTGCGCTTGCTCGAACAATGGGAACGCGAAAGTCCGCTGTTGGCCTCAAACGAAGTACCCTTGAAAGGCAAATCAAAAACGGAAAGCCTCGACATCAGCAAACCACCCAAAGAACCCCTTAAGGACAACAACGATTACCACCAGCTTTTCGACTGATTCCATGCACAAAACCGCTTATTTTAAAACACCCGAAGAAGCCCTTTCGCTCATCCATTCGGGACACCGTGTATTCATCCACGGCAGCGCCTGTACCCCCACCTACATGCTGCGCCACCTTGCCAAACGCAAGGATGAACTCCGTGAAGTTGAACTGGTTTCCATCACCGTTTATGGCGACATGTACGTTGATAAACCTGAATTTAAGGACAGTTTCCGCATCAATAGCCTGTTTGTTAGCGGCGCCATACGCGAAGCCGTTAATTCCGGACTTGCCGATTTTGTCCCCGTTTTTCTGAGCGAAATTCCGGAACTTTTCATCAAAGGTATACTGCCCCTCGACGGCGCCATCGTATCGGTTTCACCACCCGACAAACACGGCTATTGTTCTCTTGGCACCTCTGTGGACATCGCCCGTTCGGCCGTAAACTGCGCCAAATACGTCATCGCACAGGTGAATACCCACGTGCCGCGCACCCACGGCGACGGATTCATGCACGTCAGCGAATTCGACGCCATGGTGTGGGGAGACGAACCGCTGCATGAAAACAAACTTGGCCGCGAAGCAAGTAAGGAAGAACTGTTGATCGGCCAAAACGTAGCCGCACTCATCGACGACCGTTCCACCCTGCAAATGGGCATCGGTTCCATCCCGGATGCCGTATTAAAATACCTCACCAACCACAAGGACCTGGGTGTACATACCGAAATGTTCTCCGACGGCATCATCAACCTCTGCGAATCGGGCGTGATTACCAACAAATACAAAAACGTGCACCCCAACAAAACCGTCACCGGATTCGCCATGGGGACCCGCAGGTTGTACAACTACGTGGACGACAACCCCGGCTTCGCTTTCCTCGACATCGATTATGTAAACGAACCAGCCGTCATCAAACGCAATCCCAAGGTGGTGGCCATCAACAGCGCCATCGAGGTGGACATTACTGGCCAGGTATGCGCCGACAGCATCGGCACCTACCAATACAGCGGCATCGGCGGACAAATGGACTTCATGCGCGGCGCGGCACTCAGCGAAGGCGGCAAACCCATCCTCGCCCTTACCAGCCGCACCAAAAAAGGCGTTTCCCGCATCGTCCCTACGCTCAAACCCGGAGCAGGTGTGGTAACCACCCGCGGACACGTTCGTTTCGTGGCCACAGAATATGGCGTTGCCGAACTGTTTGGCAAAAACCTTCGCCAACGCGCCCACGCACTCATCAACATCGCACACCCCGACGACCGTGAAGATCTGGACCGCGCCTGCCATGAGCGTTTCAAAATCTTCGAATAAACGCCCATGAAAAACTACCGCATCGTTGATCGCAACCATGACGGCGACTGGAAATACAGCATCCTGATCCCCACCTGGAACAATCTGGCCTGCCTGCAACTCGTTTTGCGCAGCCTGGAAACCCATTCCACATTCAGGCACCAGATCATCGTGATGATCAACGAAGGCAAGGACAGCACAGCCGAATGGGTGCACAACAACACCAACTACGACTACATCTATGCAGAGGAAAATCTGGGCGTGTGTTTTGGCCTGAACCTGTGCCGAAGTTTGGTAAAATGCCCCTACATCGTGTACATGAACGATGATATGTACGCCTTACCCTGTTGGGATTTGGAACTGGACCGCGAGGTACAAGCCATCGGGCACAACTGGTTTTACCTGTCCTCAACCATGATCGAACCCGGTACAAGCGACAACAATTGTGTGATCCGGGCCGATTACGGACGCGATCCGGGGTCTCTAAGGGAAGACAAGTTGTTGCAGGAATTTCGGAGTTTTGAGTTCCACGACTGGCAGGGCAGCACTTGGCCACCCAATATTTTGCACCGTGATTTGTGGGACCTGGTGGGCGGCATGAGTATCGAGTTTTCGCCGGGCATGTACAGCGATCCGGATTTTTCAAGAAAATTGTGGCTTGTGGGTGTGCGGTTTTTTAAAGGCGTGGCCGCCAGTCGGGTGTATCATTTCGGGGCGAAAACGACCAAAAGAATCAAACACAACCTCGGGCGAGACATGTTCATCCGCAAATGGGGCATGAGCGCAGGTACGTTCACAAAGTCCTTCCTGCGGCGCGGCGAACGGTTCGACGGACCGCTTCAGGAGCCGGTAGTTGATGTGAGCAAACTATGGGAAAACAAGCTGAAAGCTGTACTTTCCTCTTTGCGATAATTTCACCACAAACCCATCCCAGTAAAATGTGGAATTTGTACCCTTCGATGCAAAACGCCTACGATGCATTTTCACTCCAGCGGTAGGTATTGTGTTCGAAACCAGCGAGGTCGAGCACCCGGTCGACCACCGTGGCGGCCATCTCCTCCATGGTTTGGGGTTTCGAATAAAACGACGGACTCGCAGGGCACACCACCCCACCCGCTTCGGTTACGGTTTTCATGTTGTTGATGTGGATGAGGCTCAGCGGCGTGTCGCGCGTGACAAGAATAAGCCGCCGGCGTTCTTTCAAAACCACATCGGCGGCGCGGGTCACCAAGTCATTGCTGATGCCCGTGGCGATGCGCGCCAGAGTACCCATGGAACAAGGGCATACGACCATGGTGTCGTATTTCGCCGAGCCAGAGGCAAACGGTGCGAAAAAGTCGTTTTTTTCGTAAAAATCGAAGGGGTAAGCACTGAAATCTACAGCACCAACTTCCAGTTCCCAGTTGAGTTTGGCGTTGTCGGACAGCACTACGCCCACCGCCTGCCATTGTTCTCGGAGAAGAACCAATTTATCGAACAATACTTTGGCGTAAATGGAACCAGAAGAACCAGTAACGGCGACGACGAGCTTTTTCATGCTGGTGTAACAAGTCAGACTTCAAAGGGTTTGGTAAAAATAGCGCATACGATTACATTTGGGTCAAACCATTTTTTAATAGAAAAAAACATGAATATAAATCATAATCCAATACTGCGAAATTACACATCAAAAATTATTTTATATACCTGTGCTGCGTTAATTCTCCTTTTTAGTCTGTGGGTTTTCCCGAAATGGAATAAGACCCTTACCGAAGCCGCCATAGGTTGGGATGTTTCCGGCTATTACGCTTACCTGCCTGCCTTTTTCATTTACCAGGACGTTAAAAAATCGGCATTTCTCGACCCGATGCTGGAGAAATACCGATTTACTCCCTCCAAATCACAAGGTTTCTACCATTGGACGGGCAATTACATCTTCAAATATTCCATGGGCCAGGCTTTGCAGTACCTGCCCTGGTTTGCCGTGGCGCATGTTGTTGCAACTCCCCTGGGTTACCCGGCAGACGGTTATTCAATGCCCTATCAGGCCGCCATCGCGTGGGGAAGCATATTGGTGGCCATTCTTGGACTTTATGTGGCTAGACGCAATTTGCTCGTTTATTTTTCAGACAAAACCACGGCGCTTGCCTTGTTTCTACTGGTTTTCGGAACCAATTATTTGAATTACGCCTCTGTGGATGGCGCCATGACGCACAACTGGTTGTTTACCTGTCTCAGTTTACTCGTGTTTGCCACCATCCGCTTTTATCAAAAACCGGGTTTGGGTTGGGCGGTTGCCATCGGTGGTTTACTGGGCTGGGCTGCGCTTACCAGGCCTACGGAAATGGTTGCGGTGATCATTCCGTTGCTTTGGGGTGTTAGCAACTGGGAGGATTTGAAGCGACGTTTTTTGTTTGTAAAAAAACATTTCATCCAATACGCCGTAGCGGCAGCGGTTTGTGCAGCGGTAGGCTTTTTGCAATTGGCTTATTGGAAATACGCGGGCAGCGAATGGATCATTTACAGTTACGAGGATCAGGGATTCCAATGGCTCAACCCGTATTTCATGGAGGTTTTGTTCAGTTACCGGTGCGGCTGGTTGGTTTATTCACCCATGATGTTTTTTGGCGTAGCCGGATTGTATTTTTTGTACCGTCAAAAACATGATGTTTTCCCGACGGTAGTATTGTTTATTGCAGCAACGCTGTACATCGTTTCAGCCTGGAGCATCTGGTGGTACGGCGGCAGTCTGGGCATGAGGGCTTTGGTGCAGAGCTACGCCTTGTGGGTATTTCCGTTGGCAGCGTTTTCCCAATGGGTTTTGGAAAAAAAGGCACGTTTGTGGGTATTTGCGCCCGTAGCTATGGTCTTTTGCGCGTACAACATTTGGTGGACGGTTCAGTCCCACCAATCCGAAGGCGTATTTGTTTCCGAGCAAATGAACAAGGCGTATTTTTGGAAAGTTTTGGGTAAAAACCGTTTGAACCGCGACTGGCTGATGTTGCTCGATTCGAAGGAGGCCTTGAGCACAGAGGATTTTTCAAAAGCTTCGGTTGTTTTTCAAAGCAATTTTGAAACTGATACTTTGGGAGTAACCTCAGAAAAAACCATTGAGGGCAAAAAATCCATGTTGCTCGACGGCCAACAGCAATTTTCACCCAATTTTTCTTTACAGCTCAATGGCAAAACTACCGGCTATCTCCGTACCACCCTAACTTTCGCTTGTAACCCAAAGGAATGGGAAGTTTGGCGCATGACGCAGGCCATCGTGCAGTTTAAAAAAGATGGACAAGCCGTAAAAAGCAACATGGTACGCCTGCAACGCCATGTCGACGGCAACGAGGTGAAAACCATTTCATTCGATACAAGTTTACCCGAAGAGGCTTTTGATGAAGTTATGTTGTTCTTCTGGAATGGAGAAGGGGATAAGCAAACACGAATAGATGCGGTACAGGTTTTGTGGGTGGAATAAATTAAGATCGGCAGTCAACAGTCGTGCTGACTGTTGACTGCCGACCATCGACTGCCGACCATCAACTGTCGATTGCCGACCATCGACTTACTTCCCAAATCCTATACCTCTGCGTTGGAACACAGACAATTTATCCTTGTCGAAGGTAAACGTCGATACGTCGTTCAGTTCGACAGTGTGCAGATCTTCTTCGGAATGTTCCTTCTTTTTGTGCATGCGCAGGTTTTGGTTTTTGATGGTTTCCATCACCACCTGCCGCACTGTGCGGGCATTGCCAAAGTATTTGTCGCGGAACTGGTACAAAAACACGAAGTATTTGCCCAGGTGTTCGCGGGCATCTTCTTCCACGCGGTAGTTTTCCTGCTGAAACATGTGCAAGGCGATTTCCAACAGTTCTTCTGGTGCATAATCTTCGAAGCGGAACATTTTGTCGAAGCGGCTGGCGAGACCCGGGTTGGCCTTTAGGAAGGCATCCATGTTTTCGGGATAACCGGCCACGAACACAAAAAATTCGCCGCGGTGGTCTTCCATACGTTTGAGCAGGGTCTGTATGGCCTCGTCGCCGAAGTCGCCCTGTGAGCTGCGTCCGCTCGATGTGAGTGCATACGCCTCATCGATGAACAACACGCCGCCCATGGCTTCTTCGATGCGTTCGGCGGTTTTGATGGCTGTTTGGCCCACGTAGCCAGCCACCAATCCCTGGCGGTCGGTTTCAATCATGTGGCCGCGTTCGAGCACGCCGAGGGCCTTGTAAATTTTGGTCAGGATACGCGCCACCGTGGTTTTGCCTGTGCCTGGATTGCCCACGAGCACCGTGTGCAGGTAAAAACGCCCGAGCACATCGCGGCGGGCATCGCGGTAAAAACGCACGAGGTTCACCAGTTCGCGGATCTCTTTTTTCACATTTTGCATGCCGATGAGGCTGTCGAGCTCGTGCAGGGCTGCGGCGAGCAGACTTTCGTCCACGGGTATGCTGGGCAGGGCGCGTTTGGTTGTGATTTGCACTTTTTCCACGTCTTCTCCGGTGATCAGGCGCAGACCGTCGGGTGCAAGTTGGCGCACATCGGGCTGGGCCATAAGGCGCAAACCCAGTTGCAGCTTGGCTTTGTCGATGAGATCGTGCACAAAACGTGCATTGCCGAAGCTGCGGTCGCGGCGGCGGAAAGCCTCGAGGATGTATTCGTCGATGCGCAGTTTGGCATCGGGCGTGAGGGTTACTTCTTTTTCGCGGGATGCGTATTCGCCGATTTGGCTAAGTTCCTGTGGCAGGTAGTCGTTGAACTCGAACGTGAGTTTGAAACGGCTGCGCAGGCCCGGGTTGGAGTCGAGGAAAGTTTTCATTTCCCTTGGGTAACCGGCTACGATGACGGCCAGGTCGCCCGGACCGTTGGAAAGTTCTTTCACCAAAATTTCGATCACTTCTTTGCCGAAGTCTTTGGAGTCTTCGGCCGAGCGTGCGAGGGCGTAAGCTTCGTCGATGAAAAGTACGCCGCCACGCGCCATTTCGATGGCGTCTTTCACTTTGGGTGCTGTTTGACCAATGTATTCGCCCACGAGGTCGGTTCGGTCCACTTCATGCACGTGGCCTTTGGTGAGCAGGCCCATTTTGCGGTACAGGCGGCCCATCATTTTGGCCACCGTGGTTTTGCCCGTGCCTGGGTTGCCGATGAATACGGAGTGGACGTTGATGCCGTCCTTTTCGCTGAAGCCGCGTTCTTTGCGCAGTTGAAGGAACTGGATGTACTGGGCGTGTTCGCGCACTTTTTGTTTGATCTCGTTGAGTCCGATAAGGGCGTCGAGTTTGACCAAAACCTCTTCGAAACTCTCGTTGTCGTCTTCTTCGGGTGTCAGCAGGATGTGCTGTCCTTTGTCGGGCAACCATACGCCATTGATTCCTTCATCCCAGTCGGCTCCCACTTCAAAAGGCATGACGGCCAGGAGCTGGTCCATAAACACAATTTCGGCTGTGTATCGGTCGTCGCGCCAGGAGCCTTTCACGTTGCTGCCCCAGCCTGCGGTAATTTTAACACCGTCGTCGGCTTTTTCCACACGGTGTAGTCGCACCACCTGGCCTTTGAGTTCGCGGGCGTCGTTGTAAAATTTGATGAATAGTTCGCACTGCCATTGTTTGCTCAAAAGGATGTTTTTGAGCACCACTTCGGCATAGATGTATCGGGTTTCCTCGCCGTTGAAGCGGCGCAGGTAAAGGCGTTCGAACTCGGGGGTATCGTCGTAGGGCCCTTCGTACATGCGCAGGGATGCGATGTTGCAGTATGGATTGTCGATTTTGGTGACCGGCTGGCCACCATCTTCGACGTAGAAATATTTGGTGGCTACTTTTTCACCTTCGATCCAGGCCTCCCAATAGTAGGCGCCTTTTTTCCAAAAAACGCCTTCTTGTTTGTTGCCCCATCCTTCGCGGATGTATCCTACGGGGTCGTATTTGCTCACTTTGCGTCGAAACGGCAGGACACACACTTCTTTGCGCTGCTTTTTCATCATGTAGCAGCGCAATTCCACGTTCACCTCCCAATCCTCGATGTCGTAATACTTGTTGTAAAACGAAAGTTCGGCGTAGATGTAGGTTGTTTCGTGTTTGTCGAAAACCTGACGGTACTTTTTCTTATTGTCGGCAAGCCACTCCGTGGAGGAATATACTTTAACCTCCCGAAATTTCCAGCATTTGAACTCCGGAGTTTCGTTTGGTGGCTGCGATTGATGGGTTCCAAAATACATAAGTGCCTACTAAAGCTGCGTTGTGGGGTTGTTTCCCGTAATGGGTACCGCAAAAAAAGGGTTTATGTTGCCGAAAAATAGATTTTTTTTTCCACATTGCCAAAAAACCGCCGAACAACCTTTTTTTCGAACACCTTCGATCCTTATTTGTTTAGAGCTAGTCTAAAGTTACCTTTGCGTGAAATGAATAGGGAAACCGATTTTCCCGGACCAAACAAGCACCAATATTACCATGGCTACCATACGATTCCTTTTTGAGGACAAAAAAATACCGGAAAAAACAGTTACTGGCGACTTTTTGGATCAGTCGATCCTGGAAATTACAGAAGATTACGACGTACACCTCAACCACAACTGCGGCGGCGTTTGCGCCTGCTCCACATGCCATGTGTACATTGAGTCGGGCGAGTCGTTTATTGAAGAAATTTCCGACAAGGAAGAAGATTTCGTCGACCGCGCTACCATCCCCAGGCTGGAAAGCCGTTTGGGCTGCCAGTGCGTGATTCTCGACAACAATGCCGACATTACGGTGACCATTCCGGACCAGAGCTCCATCATAGGCCACGAACACTGACCTGTATTTTTGGGATTTTGAGACTCGTCCCGAGGCACCAGTGCCGCGTCCAGTGAATGACGTATGGTTTGGCGAGACCCATATTTCACTCAATTGGGCATGAGGAGGGCGAAATGCGGAATATTTTAACCGACGAATAACGACATTGAGCGAAAAATAGGGCCGCGAAACTGTACGTTATTCATTGGACGCGGTACTAGGGATCTGGATTTTGATTCCATACTCCGCTGGGATGACAAAATGGATTGGGATGATTGGATTTGATTATCCTATTACTCAATTACCTACAAACAAGTAAGACAAACCAAAGACACATGCCTTTTCACGAATTTGACAACATGCCCATTGAGTGGGCCGACCACGAAGATGTGGCCATGAAACTTTACGAACGTTTTGGAGAAGAGTTCGATGAAAGTAAAATATACCGCGTGCGTTTCACGGATCTGCTGGACTGGATCCTGGAGATTCCCAATTTTGAAGGCAAACGCGATGACAGCAGCGAAGGCCACCTGGAGCAAATTCAATCCAAATGGGTATACGAATGGAGAGCCAACAACCGATAGTGCCTCCCACAGGCAGTAGCTTGCCCGAAGGCGCTGGCACGCTGGAACTGTTGAATTTGTTCGACAAAATGCGATCCGTGCGCGGCTTCGTTTTTGATGTGGACGGCGTATTTACCGACAACACCATCCAGGTCACTGAAATGGGTGAATTGCTGCGCACCATGCACGTACGCGACGGGCAGGTGATCAAATGGGCCATCCGCGCCGGTTTGCCTGTTGCCATCATCACCGGCGGCCGCTCGGAAGGCACGCGGAAAAGATTCATCGATCTCGGGGTAACCGAATACTACTCCAACATCCAGGAAAAAGGCGAAGCATTCACCGCATTTCTGCAACGCACAGGGTTGTCGGCCATACACATCTGTTACATGGGCGACGATTTGCCGGACTTGCCCGTTTTGCGCAAAGTGGGCCTCTCTTGCGCCCCAGCCGACGCTGTGCCCGAAGTGCTTGCCGTGGTCGATTACGTGTCGCACCTACCGGGAGGACTCGGCTGCGTGCGGGACGTGGTGGAAAAGGTGCTGAAGTTGCAGGAGAAGTGGCCGAAGTATTAGCGGGCAGCGGGCAGTATTTGATGTACGAGATACGAAATACGGTTTTTGAGATTTGAAATTGAAATTCCAAATGAGGAACGTAAATATTCTAAATTTATCAAATATTTAAATTCAAAAATCATTATCAAATTTCAAACATCATATTTCGTATCTCGTATTTCAATTTTACATTTACCCAATGTATTTCCTGCGCCTTTTAAGACTCCCGAACCTGCTCATGGTTTTGGCCACCATTGTGGTGCCCTATTGGTTTGTGTTGCGGCTGGCCATACTTAAGGCTGGCGGTATACCGGTTCTTACGGAGCACAGTTTTGGTTTGCTCGCTACAGTTACCGTGCTTACCACGCTTGCGGGATATTGGATCAACGATTTTTACGATGTGGAAATCGACGCGATCAACAAGGGTGAAAAGCACCGTTCGACGGGCAGGTTTTTACGTCCGAATGGTCTGTTTTTCCTTTATGTCGCAGCCACGTTTGGTGTCTTTGCGCTGAGTTTGGCTTTGTACCTGAACTTGTCCATACCAGGCATGGTGTGGCCGCTTTGGGTTTTCCCTTTGGTTTCCACTTTGCTTTTTTTATACGCTTGGCAAATCAAATGCACACCTTTGGTGGGCAATCTTTTGGTGGCCACTTTGTGCGGCGTGGTGCCGCTGCTTTGTTTGTTGCCGGAAAGCAGACCCATTTTATTGAGTAGCATAAACCATCCGAATGAAATCCACGATGCCGTTGGTCTGGTATGGATTTACGCTGTGTTTGCTTTTGTAACCAATCTTTGGCGCGAACAAGTGAAAGACATGGAGGATTTTGAAGGCGATGCCGCCTGCGGATGCCATACGTTACCGGTGCTGAAGGGTTTGGACTACGCCAAAAAACCTGCTGCCGCAACAGGCATCAGTGTGGCTGCACTCATCGTTATCCTGCTTTACTTTTGGTTTGAAACCGGTGCAAGCATGCTGCAATTGGCTGCTGGTTTCGTTTTTTTGCTTTTACCAGCTTTGGTGGGCAGTATCTTGCTGCTTCGCGCCCAATCGAAAAAACATTTTTCCTACGCCAGTCTGCTTATTAAACTACTTATGCTGGCCGGTTTGATTTTGTTGCTCCGGCCCATTCCTTAAACGTATGATGTTTCCCGACCGTCCGATCATCCTTGCTTCCAAAAGTCCGCGTCGCAGCCAACTCCTGCGCGAGGCGGGTTTCAACTTTATGGTACATGGTATCGATGTGCCTGAAGATTTCCCGGATTACATGCCCGTGGAAGAAGTTGCAGAATACCTCGCACGCCGCAAAGCGCTTGCGGCCGTCGACTTGATCAAACACGATGAAATCATCCTCTCCGCCGATTCGGTGGTGATCCACGACGGAGTGATTTACAACAAACCGGAAGATTACGGCGAGGCTTTTGCGATGATTCGGACCCTTTCCGGACAAAAGCATCGGGTGGTTACAGGTGTTTGCCTGTTGGGCCGCGAGCAGGAGCGTTCTTTTTCGGGCATCTCCGACGTGTGGTTCGACGAACTCACGGACCATGAAATTGATTACTACATCCGCACTTGCAAACCTTTCGATAAGGCCGGTGCTTATGGGGTTCAGGAGTGGATTGGCCTGTGCAAAATCCAGCGCATCGAAGGTACTTACGCCAACGTGATGGGTTTGCCGGTTGACCTCGTTTACAGGAACCTGCAATATTTTATAAAGCCGTCATGAGGATCATCCTGACGGTCACCAACGACCTCACCTACGACCAGCGCATGCAACGCATCGCTTCAACGCTTGTGGAGGCTGGTCATGTGGTGTTGCTTGTGGGCCGGCAATTGCCTGAAAGTAAGCCGTTGGAAAAACGGTCTTTTGAGCAAAAAAGGTTGCGTTGTTGGTTCCGGAAAGGTTTTTTGTTTTACGCGGAGTACAACCTGCGCTTGTTCCTGTTCCTGCTTACGGCACGTTACGACGTGCTGGGCACGGTGGATCTCGATACGCTTTCAGGAGGAGGTTTGGCTGCTTTTTTAAGGGGGAAAAAACGTGTTTTCGACGCACACGAATATTTTGAAGAAGTGCCGGAAGTGCAGGGACGCAGGTTTGTACAGTTGTTCTGGCGTGGCGTGGCGCGATTGTTTTTACCGATGTACAAACATGCGTACACGGTGGGCCCGGCGCTGGCTGAATTGTTTTCCAAAAAATACGGCATCCCGTTCGCCGTGGTGCGCAATGTGCCTGTGAAACGAACGGGTGTTGCGCCTGTTCGCCACAACCAACAGCCGCGTATTTTGCTTTACCAAGGCGCTCTGAATGCCGGCAGGGGCATAGAAGCGCTGCTGGAGGCCATGACCAGACTCGAAGGCGTGCAACTCTGGCTGGCCGGTGAGGGCGATTTGTCCGAAGCTTTGCGCAAACGCGCCCGGGAACTCGGTTTGAACGAAGACAAGGTGTGTTTCCTGGGTTTTGTAAAACCTGCTGAACTCCAGGCCATCACCGACCAAGCGTGGCTGGGTTTGAATTTGCTGGAAAACAAGGGTTTGTCGTACTATTACTCGCTTGCCAACAAGTTTTTCGATTGCGTGCAGGCGCGGGTGCCTGTGCTGAGCATGGATTTTCCGGAATACCGGGCGTTGAATACGCAGCACGAGGTGGCGGTTTTGCTGCCGGAAGCCACGCCCGATGCCATCGTGGCGGCGGTACAGCATTTGCTCAACGATCAGTTTTTGTACCGCTATTTGCAGGAAAACGAAGATCGGGCCGCAGAGGAATGGGTTTGGGAGAAGGAAAAAGCGGTTTTGCTGCGCGTGTGGAAGGAGGCATTAAATTTGTAGACTTAGTACCCTTCAACATTTTACCAACTTTTTTCCTACTTTTTACGTCTATTCCAGTAAACGTTCTATTTTGAAAAACGCACGATTTATACCTGCTCTGTTTACCCTGTTTTTGGTCGCCGGCTGTTGCAAACCGCCTGATTCCATGCCCTGCTCCGGAGGCCAACCGGTTACGTTGAAAGACTTTAACGGACTCGGCGGTTGCGGCTTTGTGTTGATGCTTGCCGACAGCACCATTCTGGAACCCTTAAACCTAGATGCCTACGTTCAGATGCCTGTCGACGGTCAGTCTGTCAACATAACATTCCATGAGGAAAGCCGGCCCAGTAATTGTCTGGTTGGTCCTACGGTTGAGATCGATTGTTTGGAGGTAATTCCGGAGTAACGGAGTTGTTCAAAAAGCCCGTCACAATACCCTCCGACATCAACCTGTACATTTCCTGCCAAAGCGGATGCACCTCAAGCAATTGAATGTGCCTGTCGATGGTATCCTTGTCACCCCGAAGCGCCGGTCCCGTTTGTACCTCAGCAGGTGGGTGCGCAAGCGCCTTATCAAGGGTGGCGCGCATGAGTGGGTGTAGCAGTTCGAACGGCAGGCCTTGGGTTTCCAAAAGTTCGTGCGCAACTGCGAAACAATGGTTGGCAAAATTGTTGGCAAATACGGCCCCAAGATGCAAAACGGCGCGCTGTTCGTCGTTCACCCGGTACACCTTCCCGCCCACCCTTTCTGCTTTTTTTTCCAAAAACAAAAGATCCGTTTCCGTGGAGGCGTCCACACAAAACGGCACGGCCGACCAGTCGGGCGTATGTTCTTCCGAAAAGGATTGTAAGGGATAAAACACGCCGTAACGTTTGAAAAACGGCTTCAAAACAGCGCCGGGCGTGGCGCCAGAAGTATGTGTCACCAAAACTTCGGGGACATGGGGCGACAGAGCAGCAGCCACGTCGTTGATGGCATCGTCGCTCACGGCCAAGATGATCCAACCGGCATCGGGCAACACGCCCGACCATTGGTCAGAATAGGAATCAGCCCCCAGTGCAAGCGCAAGTTTTGAAGCATGTTCTATGTTTCTGCTCAAAACCTGCGCTACAGGCATGCCCTGCTCCACCAGGCGTTTGCCCAGTTGGGTAGCCACGCGGCCCGATCCAATGATGACGATTTTTGAGTTCAAAGTTCGGAGTTTGGAGTTTGAAGTTTGGTGGTCGGAGTTTTGAGAGAAGGAGAGAAGGAATTCGGAGTTTGGAGAGAAGCCGTTGATGATTGTATTTGAGGTCTGAGAAACCGGATTTGTGCAATTTATCAATTTATCCGTACAGAATTCGACTTATTTCAAGTGCATCAGCAAGTATGGCAGCACACTCCTCTTTTGTAAGATAACCATAATCAAAACCTATATACCTGAGATCGTAATTCACCACAAGAACCTTTTGCAAGGTATAAAAACTGAACAAATTCTTTGTTTCCCTGCCGTTCAAAACCCTCTGCAATGTTGTCCATGATTGAACCTGCAGAGGATATCAATTGCTCCTTAAACCGATGGTCGCCACTATATTTCATGCTGTCAATCACCGGTTTAACTTTTTTACAAAGTTCACGTGCTTTTTGCCAAGCAATGATTTCTTCAAAATTTTTAAATGTTGACATGTTGAAACTTTGATTTTATCAAACTCCTTCTCTCCAAACTCCGACCTCTACTTCTCTCCAAACTCCGAACTCCAAACTCCTTCTCTCCTCAATACCCTCCTGCGCAATCATCGCCTCTTTCATCTGCTACGCCTTGCCATTTACCGTTTGGCAGGCGGAGGATGGCCTCTACCCTTCCGTAGGACGACCGTGGCTCAAGGATGTGCCCCATGGCGCGAAGTTTTTCCAGCAAAGGTTCATCAAAGGCGCCTTCTTCATACTGGATCATATCGGGCAGCCATTGGTGATGAAAGCGTTTGGACTGCACGGCGTCGGGCAATGTCATGTTGAATTCCCGCAGGTTCAGGATGGTTTGGAAAACACTGGTAGGTATGGTGGTGCCGCCGGGTGTACCCACTACGAGCCACAATTTCTCTGCACGCGTTACGATGGTGGGCGTCATGCTGCTCAGCGGACGTTTTCCCGGCTCTATGGCATTGGCAGAGCCACCCACGGCGCCGTACAGGTTAGCAGCGCCGGGTTTGGCGCTGAAGTCGTCCATTTCGTTGTTCATGATGAACCCGGCGCCTGCAATCACCGTGCGGCTCCCGTAAGAGTCGTTGAGCGTGGTGGTTACCGACACCGCGTTGCCCTGGGCATCCACGATGTTGTAATGCGTCGTTTCTTCGCTTTCTTTCACAGTGCCAGCTTTGATGTTTTTACTCACGCCGGCTTTGTCGGCCTGGTAATCGGTCATGCGCGACTTCAGGTAAGCCTCGCTTACAAGTTGTTTGTATGGTACTTTCCAAAAATCGGGATCGCCCATGTGCTCCGCGCGGTCGGCGTAAGCGCGGCGCTCCACTTCGGTCATGAGGTGTACGGCCTGGGCACTTTGAAAACCATAACTTTCCAACGGATAAGGTTTCAACATGCCAAACATTTGCTGCAAAAGGATACCACCGCTGCTGGGCGGCGGCATGCTGATCACATGCAGATCTTTGTAGTCAAACTCCACGGGTGTTCGCCACACGCTGTGGTAATTTTTTAGGTCGGCGGCGCTCATGATGCCGCCTTTCATTTGCATTTCGCGCACAATCAGGGCGGCGGTTCCGCCTTGGTAGAAACCGTCGCGGCCCTGCTCGGCGATGCGGCGCAGGGTGCTGGCCAAATCTTTTTGAATCAGCCATTTTCCGGCCTCCCAGAGCTGCATGGACACCAAAGCGGGCATGACAGAACTGTTCCTGATGAAACGAGTGCGTTCGGCATTCAGATTTTCAGCTTCCTGTTCGGTGATTTGAAAACCTTTATCTGCCAATAAAATGGCGGGATAAATCAATTCCGCCCACGGCATTTTACCGTAGCGTTTGTGCGCTTCCCACATGCCATCCACCGTACCCGGCACACCACTGGCCAACCGTCCATAGCGGCTCAGGGCATCCTGCACACGCCCGAGGGTGTCGAGGTACATGTCGCGGGTGGCTAGGGCCGGCGCTTTTTCGCGGTAATCGAGTGCTGCAGTTTCTCCTTTGGCGTTGCGGACCAACAAAAACCCGCCGCCGCCGATGTTGCCCGCTTGGGGATACACAACGGCCAGGGCAAACTGCACGGCGACCGCTGCATCCACCGCATTGCCGCCGCGACGCAGGATGTCGATGCCCACACTTGTGGCCAGGGGATGCGCCGTGACCACCACCGCCGAATCGGCGGAAATCTCTTTCCGAATTTCGTAAGGGAAAGGAACGATTGGCTGTGCTGGGGCACCGCACCAAAGCAGCAGCCCCAGCAAAGTCCAAACCAGGTTTAAAACCTTCATTTCGTTTTTTTAATCAAACCAATCAAAAACAACAAGACCAGCGCTCCGATAACCGAACGGATGATGGTACCCAGAATGCCTTCCGAAATACCCATGTTCAATTTGTTGAATAAAAAATCGCCAACAAAACTGCCGATGATACCTACAACGATGTTACCGAGTAAACCGAAGCCGTAGCCCTGGATAATTAAACCGGCCAACCAGCCTGAAACAGCGCCGATGAGTAGGATGACAATCAAAGTTTCCAATGACATAAGGTTATGTTTTAGGTGTTAAAATCTTCACTCCTCGGCCTGTTCATCCACTTGAAACATCGACAATGCCGCCAACAACAACAATACTCCGGCCATTACAATGGCGTAAATGGCTTTGTTACCAAACAGGTATTGCACGATCGGACGGTTAATAACACCGCTTACGATTTGCGGAATGGTGATGAAAAAATTGAAAATACCCATGTAAACACCCATTTTATGGGCCGGCAAAGCGCCTGCGAGCATGGCATACGGCATGGCCAAAATACTTGCCCAAGCAATGCCTACCCCGATCATGGAAAACAGGAGGTAATTGGGGCCCGGGGCGAAATACATGGATATGAGTCCGATGCCACCACACACCAGGGCGAAGGCGTGGGTACGCCGCCGTCCGAATTTGGCGGCGATGCTGGGAAGCATGAGTGCAAAAACGGCCGAAACGGCATTGTAAACGCCAAATATGATGCCTGTCCAGTTTTGCGCGTCGCTGTAGGTCTGAGACGAGCTGTCGTTGATGGCGGTGCCATAAATGTGGTTGGCAATGGCCGGTGTGGTGAAAACCCACATGGAAAACAAGGCGAACCAGGAAAAAAACTGCACCATACCCAACTGCCGCATGGTTTGGGGCATGTTGCGCATGTCTTTAAAAATCAGACTCATGCCGCCTTTTTCATGTTCTCTTTCACCGCCTGAAAATCGGGTATGTTCTTCAGGCGGATATTCCTTGGTAGTGATGACCGTCCACAAAATGGCGCCGATAAAAATCAAGGCACCAATGTAAAACGACCATTTCACGTTGTCAGGAATCAATCCTTGTCCCGCCGTATCCGCCACGCCGGCTTTGTTGGCCAAAAACCAGGGCAGCCAGGAACCTATCACGGCGCCGACGCCGATAAGCGCGGTTTGCACCGAAAAACCCATGGTGCGTTGAGAAGAAGGCAACTTGTCGGCCACAAGGGCCCGGAAAGGTTCCATGGCCACGTTGAACGACGCGTCCATGATCATCAGCATGCCTGCCCCGAGCAAAACGGGCGACAACGCCACCGTCAGAATACCGGCATTGGGCATGAGCATCATCCCGAAACAGGCGGCAATAGCACCCGCCAGGAAAAACGGTTTGCGACGCCCCATTTTTACCCACGTGCGGTCGGAATAGTACCCGATGATGGGTTGAACAATCATGCCGACAATGGGCGCCACAAGCCAGAAATTGGGAAGCTCGTGCACGTCGGCGCCGTAGCGTTGCAGGATGCCGCTGGCGTTGCCATTTTGAAGGGCAAACCCCGCTTGGATGCCGAGAAATCCGAAACTCATGTTCCAGATGTTTCGGGCCGACAAGCGGGGTTTTTGATCGTCTTTAGGAAAGGAAGTTGTTGGTGAAACACTCATGGGTGGAACTTTATGTTGCTTGTTCGCCGAAAAGTGCAACAAAATCCGGAGGCTGCGAAAATTATGTTGAAAAAAATCTGAAGCCCCGTCTTTTCCTGAAATACGGGTTAAAATAGACCCGGTACAAAACATTGGGGTCTTTATCAAAAAACGCCCCAAGTCGGATCAATATTCGGTGTCGTCGGGAATGTCTTCAGCATCTTCGCCGCGGCGACGGGTGACGATGATGTGATCATCTTCTTCGGAAATGCCGTCGTCAATGTCATCGTCGTCTTCCTCCCCTTTTCCGTCGAACTCGCTTTCAACTTCGATGTCGGAAAAATCTTCGCGGAGCACGCCTTCGTCGTCGTAATCCACATCTTCTTTGATGAGGCGTTTTGCTTCCAGCATGGTCATGCGGATTAGGTAGTACACATCATCGGTTTCAAAGGGCAGGGCCGACACCTTTTTACCATTTTTGTCGTTGTAAAAAAGAAGGTAATTGGAGTACCCGGTGGGGTACTTCATTTTGACCGATCGGATGATTTCTTCCGAAAGTGCGTCATAATCTTTAACGATGCGTTTCTTGGCCAAGGCTCGGCTGATTTATGCTGTGATGATGGTTTGATTGTATTTGATTCCGATCGCGGGGTTGATGCGTTTAATCAGAGGGCAAATTTAAACCAATGGTCACCGTAACGGCAAAATTTTTTTTCCGTTGCGACGCTTTTACTTTTTTTCCCTGATTTCCACGATCTCTACCCGACGTTCCCGTGAGGCATCGGGGTTGTAAATGGAATTTCGTTCGTCTTCGAGCTTGTCGCTGATTCCTGTTCGTGCCGTGGTTTCACCAAAACTTGCTTCGGATATCTTCAACTGCCCGCTGTCGATGTAGGGTTTCAAAACGCCGGCGCCGTATTTTTCAAACTGGTTGCGCACGCTGCTGATGCGCCTTTTACCCAAATTGATGTTGTAGTCGCTTCGGGCACGGGGACTGGTAAAACCTTTGATGATCACTTCCACAGTTTCTTTGTTTTGAAGCCTTGTATTGAGCATCTCGCACAATTGGGTCAGTCGCTCGTAGCCGCGCCGCACTTCGTAGTCAAAAAAAATGTCGATCAGATTTTCAGCTTCATCGCGTTTTACGTCATTTAGCCCCTCGGCAAATTTTTCCCGGTATTCCGTCTGCCTTTCCAGGTAAGGCAAAACCGTTTCATCGTACGATTTTTTGGTAAATGTTCGTTGTGTGCGCTTGTCGGGTTCATCGTTGTCGAAATACAGTGGCAACCCCACAAAATCCTGCAGTTCGTCCGGTTCGTCGTCGGGCGTAGGCAACTGGATAATGGGTTGTGTGCGTATCGGCCGGTCGGTACCGGGCACTTTCCCTGCTACACCTGTGGGGTTTTCATCCGAAGTTGATGTTCCCTTTGGTTTGATGCGCTCCACCGTAAAAATATCGTTGCAGCAGGCTTTGTTGGACTCGTCCAGGTAAAAAGAACCCGGACGGTTGCTGCTCAGGTAGCCGTGGTCGCTGTCGGGTTTCAGGAAAAAATAAAGGTCGTTGTAACTGCTGTTGATGCCGTATCCGGCATTTTCAGGTGTGTTGTACCGACCGACAGTATAGGCCGATTTGAACACATCGTAGCCGCCAAAGCCACGGCCACCTTCCGAACTGAAATAGAGGGTTTGTGCAGGCGTATGGAAATAAGGTGTGGCGTCGTTTTCAGCAGTGTTCACCGAAGCGAGATTCACCGGGGGTTTGAAAGCCGGCAACTTCAGCGTTTTTTGGCCGTTTACCGGTTGGTTGCAGGGACAAAACCACAACGTATCCAAGGGCGTCTGCCAAACATCCATTTTGCCTTTGCCTCCCGGACGGTCACTGGCGAAAAACAAGTACGGCTGTTTGGTTACGGTATCCACGCCTACGTTTGGCTGGGTAGTTGAGTACCCGGGAATGTTTATGGGTTCGGGCAGGCGAGCGGGTTTCGACCAGCGTCCGCGGATGTCTTTCACCATCATCCAAATTTCACAACGGATGTCGGATTCATTGATGTTTTTGCAAAGGGTGTAAAACATAAAAACACCTTCGGGCGTAAAGGTCAAATGTGCTACGTGGGTGGAGTCGCCAGATGGGAGTCCTCTGCCAACTTCCTTCGAACGTTTGCCACCAATGGAGGTAAGTAGCCTGGTTGTTTTGCGTGCCGGCACCGATTTGTCCCCTTTTTTATCAAAACGGTAGGAGGAATAAAACATGGTATCGCCCCGGGTTATGGCTCCAAAATCGCTGTACGGACTGTTGATTTCTTTGCCTGGATGTTCGATGATCCATTCGGGTGTTTTGGCCATTTCCTGCAAGGCCCAGCGGCTGTGCTCTACTTCGCTTTTGGCTTTTTCTACATACATTGCATCTGCTTTCGCCGGATTTGCCAAAAACTGTTCGAAATACTTCAAGGCATTCTGGTAGTCGCCCTGAGCTTTTTTCACTTCACCCAAACGGTAATACAGCAGCGGATAATCGCCGCGTTTTTTCTCATCGGCTTCTACGGTGAGGTAACTTTTTTCTGCCACTGGCAAAGCGTAAAACATGCGTGCACATTCAGCATATTTCCACAAAATATCGGTATTTTCACCATCCCGCTGCAAAACGGTGGCATAATGCTGTACCGCCGCGCCGTAGTCTTTTTGTTTAAATGCTTCATCTCCCGCTTTTTCGTAAGCACGCAAAGACTGTCCAGAAAGTACAGTAGGTAGAAAAAACAAACTAAAAATTATAAAACGCATAAGTCATCAGTCGGTTAAAGTCAGCAGTCGGTTAAGTCAACAGTCGGCAGTCAACAGTTGGTATTTAGGGTCAAGGTTGCTGCCTTGCTGCCCGCTGCCTACTAAAAAGAAAGTATTCTCATTTCCTTGCTGTCCGGATCGGCGGAACGGATGACCAGGCGACCTTTGACGGGCAGACTGGCTTCGGGTAACTTGTCCTCGAGCAAATTTCGGGCTGTTTCCAGCACCGTATTCAATTGTTCTTCGTCGTTCATCAGATCATCGAGTAAGGCTGAGCCACTGATGTCTACAACGTAGTTATCGGGGCTTTGTTCCACGGTTTGCACCTGTACGTAGGTGAGGTAATCCGCCAAAACGGGTTCCATCATGCTTGTCAACGATTCATCCATTTCAGAAGCAAGGGTTGTTGTATCGCTTGTATCGCCGTCATCAAAGGACTTGTATTTTTCAAGGTTTTCCAGCGACTTGCTTTGCAGAACAGTTGTCAAAAAATAAAAAGGCAAAATGGCCAAAGCCAGTAGGCCGGTAGCCAACAGGTAGGACATCAGGATGCTTCCCCAGTTGAGCGCAGGTGCGGGGTTGTCAGGCGCCTGCATCACCACACGTGTGCCGGCAAGGTAATCGCCCAAACGGCGCCTGTCGGAGGTGATCAGTGCCAGCAGTGCTTCGATGGGCCAGAAAAGCAAGGTGATGTTGCGCAACATGCAGCGCATTGGAGTGGCCGTTTCGCCTGTACTCATGCTGATGACCCGGGCACCGATGATGCGTTTGGCAGGACTTCGGCCATTTATGACGTCTTTGCAAAGGTAAAAGGCGATGATGAAAATGTAGGCCACCATCACAATTTGTAAGCCGCCAAATACTGCCTTGGCGCCTGTGGCTGGGTTTGGACCACCTTCCTTGATCGTGCTGAAAATGAATACAAACCAAAAAGGCAGCAAAACCATGGCGGACACGGTGGAAAAAATGATGTGATCCAGGACCATCATCGCAAGTCGGTTTCCAACTTCGGGTACGCGTTGTTCTGGCGTCTTGGCCTGTGAGAGGGGTTCGTCGAGAATTTCCATTTGTTGAAGGGTCTGATGTTTTTTTAGCAATGTTGATCCGATCGGCTTGGCACAAAACAAATTGAGCCAAATGTATTTTCCATTAAAAAATAGGACAAGCTTTGAATGTTTTTACCGGAGGAACGGGTAAGTGCCTGTAAATCACGGCCAACTCGAAACCGCCGCGCCCGTTGGTAGCCACATCAAATTCGGAAATGTTGACATCGTAGCTGAGGCCAACCGTCCAGTTGTTGCGCTCGAGTTGCAGTGCGGGAATGATGGCGTCTTCCAGTCGTGTAGCAAAACTGAGTTGCACGGCGGTGAAATTGCCGGGACCGGTAGACAGCAATCTGCGCACTCCCACACCCACCACCGTTTCGTAATTTTGACCCATTTCCTGAGCAAGTCCAAACACCGCCAAATCAAGCATTTCATTCATCTGGATGTTGGCGCTGCCTTGCAGTGCAATACGAAGCGGCAATTGGAAATCCGCGTTGTCTTCAAAACTCACTTTGGGCTTGTTGAGGTGAAAAGCGCCGCCACCCAGATCAAATCGCGTGCGTGTTTCGGTGGATTGGAAATGCCAGTTCAAACCGCCGGAAATGGTGGGCGAAATACCAGAACTCTGGTTGAAATTTTCCTGTGTCATTTGGCCCGGATCAAAAACTTCGCCGGTCCATTGGTTTTGAAATTTCAAAGCGGAAACATCAAAAGCACGTTGGGCCGCAGCAAAACCAAATCCTACAGAAACGGCGTGTTGTTCACCCAGGGCACGTGCTGCAGACACCTGCAAACCTCCCTGCGTCCACGTCAACGCGGCGTCGCCTGCCCGGTCGTGCTGGAGGTTGAAACCTGCGGAAAGCATGTTGTTGCCCCGGCGAATCACCTTGTTGTCGAAAGCTGCCGAAAAGGTAGAATAAGAAACCGGTACGCTCGTCCATTGGCTGCGGTATTGCGCCGCTGCACGCCACTGGCCTTCAAAAATACCCGTGAGCGCCGGGTTGTGGTGCATGGGGTTATGGTAAAACTGGGAGTAATGCAAGTCTTGGGCATGCATTACGCTGACTGAGGCCAAAAGGAACGTCAGAACAAGGGCGGGAACAATTCGGTACATAGTTTTCAAACCAATAAGGATTGCTTTGGATGCGATGAAAGTACGGCATTTTTACAAATCTCCATTAATTTTGCGGCATGCAGTTCGAAATATGTGTTACCAGTTTAGCCTCCGCACAAGCGGCCGCGCGTGCTGGCGCCCACCGCGTGGAGCTTTGCAGCACGCTGGACAACGGCGGCGTTACACCATCGGCAGGCCTCATCCGCGCCTGCGTTGAACAGGGCGGTTTGCCGGTGCACGTGCTCATTCGTCCGCGCGAAGGCCATTTCCGCTACGATGAACGCGAAGTGGCCATCATGCTTGCAGACATTCAATTTTGCCGCCAAGCAGCCGCCGCAGGCGTGGTCATCGGCGCACTCAACCCCGAAGGCGGTATTGATGTACCGGTGATGCGCCGGCTCATAGCAGCCGCAGATGGCTTGCACATAACCTGCCACAGGGCATTTGACTACGCTTTAGATCCTTTCGAGGCGCTTGATGTTTTGATGGACATGGGGGTACAACGGTTGCTTACCTCCGGACAAGCGCCTTCGGCCTACGAAGGAAGGTTTCTGCTGCGCGACCTGGTAGACAAGACGCAAAGACGCCTGCATGTGATGCCCGGCGGCGGATTAACCGCGAAAAATATTGTTGAAACCGCCAGAATCAGCGGTGCCGTCGATCTTCATTTTACGGGAAAAATCGCCAAAGACGCAGGGGAAACCAACGCGTTGCCCGGACTGGAAAGCGCTTACTGGGAAAGCGACGAAACAGTTTTAAAAAACATCATCGATCAGTTTACAGCACCAGCGTAACAAGGTAAACCGCCAGCAAAGTGATCACATAACCGAAAAACCATTTGAAATCGAGCCAGCTCCGGGTTTCGATTTGCATGCGGTTTTTCAGATACCAAATGAGTCCGAGTTTTTCCACCCAAAACGCCGCTACGGCCGACCAGGCCACGCCTTCCAGTCCCCACCAGCGGATAAACACAAAGCCCAAAAGCACTTTGACCAACAATTCGAGTACACCTACTCGAAAAATAATGCGTGGTTGTCCGCCAGCCAGCAATAAGGCATTGGGAAGCAACACCCTACTGGCTGTCATGAGCAGGTAAATGTTGAAAAGCGGTGCGCTGGCGGCAAATTCGGGGTTGAAAACGATGGGAAACAACGTGCCGCTGAGCAGCATCAGCGTCATAGACAAAGGAAAAATGAGGTGAAAAAGTTTTACGCTGCGTTTTTTCAACATGTTTCGCCCGGCCTCGGGATCGGCACCCAGCATGGGAATCATGGCAGCGCCCAAGGCCGTAGCCATGGCCGAAGCCAGTGGAAAATCGCGGGAACCATAGCGGAAAACGGCAAATACAGCTTCGTCTTGGTAGTACCAGCCCACCAGCCAGTTGTCGAACAACAAAATGAGGCTGCCCATCAACACATTCAAAACCAATGGTGCGCCGAAGGTTAGGAAATGCCGCACCAAGTCGGGCCTCCACCCTGCCCTGCCCCACCGCGTGGCCAGTATGGCTGTCCACACCAACCTTATGAACGCCAATCCTGCAAGGCACTGCATGGCGACGGTGAGTCCCCAGCCGGCAAACAAGGGCAACGCGAGCGCAAGCACTTGTCCGCCGAAACCCACCAAGCCCCACACGGCGATGCCTTGTGGATGGTTTTTCAGCAGGTAATAATACTCGGTGGGATATGTGGGCAGGTTGAAAAGTAAGAAGAGGCAAAACCAGGGGAAATAATCGGGCGTTTCGCCGAGTCCCGTAACCCATGGCACCACCGGATTTTCGCCGAAAAACAGCAGGGCAAAGACCAGCAGCGAAAGAATTGAAAAAACTAAAAAGGTTTGAAAAAGGAAAGCCGGTTTGGCTTCCTGTTCCAGCCGGCTGTGCACGGCCGGCATGGCTTGCAAAAGGCCGTTGATCCAGAAAAAGGAGAAGGTAGTTCCGAGGTAAGTCAGCGCTTCGTACACACCGATCTCGGAAGTCCCCAGTCCGCTTTTGGCCAACACGATGCTCGACAACACCACGCTTGCCAGTCGCATGAGCTGGAAAAGCTGCATGGCGCGGGTGTTGTTGACGAATGCCTGTCGGCGGAGGAAAAGTAAAAGGACGTTCAAATGCCTTAGGTTTGGGATAAAGGTAGGGGCTCGAAATTTATTCGGACCATCGGAAGTCAGAATAAGATACCGACATACACCCATCCATCCACGAGTCTAACCATTTACCCAACGCACTTTTCGCAAACAAAAACTTAATATGTTAAAGTCGAAAAAAAAGGCTATTTCGGATAACAAATATATTTTCGTCAGTATACTTGTAGTGTTGACGGAGTTTCAGCAGGCGTGAATCCTTTTAACCTACCTTTTGAAATCTCAGTACTGATGTACCGGCGTGTTCGTCATCTCACAGGCACGAAGAGATGACCTCTCACCAACTTTGTCAGCCCCGATGTTTTCGAGATGTTTTACGGCGCTATACGAGGCAGTTGTGTTTTCAGCAGCCGTTCACAGACGTGTTGCAGACGTAGTAGAGGAGTTCAGGGAAAAGCAGGATTGTCTGTATCCAGAAACACCCGAATGGTGCAAATACGCGTGCTTCCAAACACGTCGAGAATCAGCAAATCGGCATCGCCGGTCAACAAATAATCTGCATTACCATCCTTTACCAACGATAGCAGAAAGTTATCCCTTGGGTCCCGGCATACAGTTACTTTTGATGTTATTGGAATCGATAAAACAGCTTCCTTAAACATCACCAGAAATTGATCCATCGGATATTCAAGGAACGACTTTTGAAATTTCGGACGCCGCAACACTTCCGACAGTTCAACCACTTGCTCCTCCGAAGTGAGCAGTTCGATTTCCTGATTTACCAAAATAGTTCGAACGTGCGACTTTAACGGATTCAAAGCGTAGGATACCCATAAATTTGTATCAATCACGACCCTTAGCATCAGGAGGAGTAACCTTGTTTTTTCTCCCGCACGGCATCTACCTCCTCCTGAATCTCATTTTCGCTGAATTCCTGCTTTTCAACCGCTGGGTTTGAAGCGAAGGCAAGAGCTACCCGCGCAAAATAGCGCAACTCCTCATCCGACAATTCCCTTGCCGAAAGTTTTAACTGCTGCACCAAAGCAAGGATCATATCTTTATCCTTAGGGTCTTCAATGGTGATAAGCAAACTGCCCATAATCCGTATTTTTTACAAAAATAGTCCATAAACCTTAACGCCGCTGAACTTTTTACAACCCCGCTTACCCCGCATTCCCAATCATGACCACCACCGTAGGCGCCGGATTGCCTTCGGGATTGTTTTCTGAGGAAATGGCGAAAGCCGTAGCATTTTTGGGGAAAGGCATGGTTTGCCAACCTCCGCTGGATTGGAGATCCACCATACCGAGGCTCACGGGTTTGCCGTCCACGATGGCCCAAGCCTGGAAGTAATGGCCGGAGGGTGGGACGGGTAGTCCGGACACATCCAGGCCCGCTTCCTGCCTTACGGGATTGTGATACATGAAGGCATATTCTTTATCGTTCGCCATTTTTACGGCCCGGGTATCCGGATCACGAAGCATTGCGACGGCCTGGCGCATGTTTTCAAGCGTTTTGGCCTGGGTATCACAATCATTGATGTGTGTTTGCATGTCGGCAATCTGCGCCGTTTTTTCATTATTTCGATGTTCGGACTGGTACCATTGGTAGCCCAACAACGCAATAAACAACAATGAGGCTGCCAAGGGAAGCCAGCCCAAGGGCGAGACGGTTCCTTTGATGGTCGGATTTTCGGGTGGCGTATTCGGATTGCCTATTTCTTCCAAAATCCTTTCTTTAACACTTTCTGGTGGTGCAATGGCGGTTGCCATGGCAAGCTTCTCCAAATCGAGCTCGATGGCGTCGAGCTCAGCGCGTACCTCCGGGTGTTTACTTACCATACGTTCTACCAGTGCGCGTTCTTCGACGCTGCCCTGGCCGAGGGCGTAGGTTTCAAGCAAACCTGATTGGAGAAATTGTTGAATGTCCATTCTGTGTAGCGCCTGTTTCCAGGCAGTGTTCTTAAGATTAAAGTTAAAATACCAAAAGTGCAACAATTACGGCCGGCCCAAAAGCACGGCGAAGTTCCTGAATGGCGAAGCGCAAACGGGTTTTTACGGTTCCGAGAGGAATGCCGGTAACTTCGGCAGCTTCTTCTTGGGTATAACCTTTAAAGTAAATCAAATCCACCACGCTGCTGTATTTGTCGTCGAGTTTACCGACGAGTTCATGCAGTCCAACATGATCGGGATTGATGTTGTCGCTGCTGGATTGATATACGAGTTTATCAGGGGTTTCGGTTTTTCTCCTGTCCTGAAAATGTCGGGTACGGGTTGCATCGATGGCGGTGTTGCGCGCAATGTTGAGCATCCAGGTGAACAGACGGCCTTTGCCGGGGTCGTAACTGTCGCTGTTGCGCCAAATTTTGACAAACGTGTCCTGCAGCACCTGCTCTGCCAGTTCCGGCGTTTGCACGATGCGCAATACCACGCCGAACAAAGCGCTGCTGTAGGCGTCGTACAGTTCGGAAATGACTCCTTGGTCCCGTTGTTTTAAGCGTAGGATTAAGGTATCCTGCATTGGGGTAGTTTATGCTGCCTGTATTTGGGCGGCGCTTTCTTGACGGCGTTTTTCTTTTTTCTCAGCGTAGGCAGTGGCAGCTTCGCGTACCCAGGCGCCGTTTTCGTGCGCTTTTACTCGGGTACGCAGGCGTTCGCGGTTGCAGGGGCCATTTCCGTTCACCACGGCCCAGAATTCGTCCCAGTTGATGGCGCCGAAGTCGTGGTGGCCGCGTTCTTCGTTCCAGCGAAGGTCGGGGTCGGGAATTTCAAGTCCAAGAAACTTGATTTGCTCAACGATCATGTCAACAAAACGCTGGCGCAATTCGTCGTTGCTGAATCGTTTGATTTTCCATTTTGCGCTTTGGCCGCTGTGTAGCGACTCGCCATCGGATGGACCAAACATCATCACTGCTGGCCAGTACCATCGGTTGATGGCGTCCTGCGCCATGGCTTTTTGTTCGTCAGAACCTTTGCTCAAAACAAGCAGGATTTCAAAACCCTGGCGTTGGTGGAAACTTTCTTCTTTGCAAACCCGCACCATTGCGCGGGCGTAAGGGCCGTAAGAACAGCGGATCAGAGGCACTTGGTTCATGATGGCTGCCCCGTCGACGAGCCAGCCAATGGCGCCTATGTCGGCCCAGTTGATCGTCGGGTAGTTGAAAATAGAAGAGTACTTGGCTTTTCCGGTGTGTAGTTCATCGATCATTTGCTCGCGCGTTACGCCGAGTGTTTCGGCGGCGGCGTAAAGGTAAAGGCCGTGACCGCCTTCGTCCTGCACTTTGGCAAGCAGGATTTGTTTGCGTTTAAGCGATGGGGCACGGGTGATCCAGTTGCCTTCGGGCAGCATGCCTACGATTTCGCTGTGGGCGTGCTGACCGATCTGACGGATGAGGGTTTTGCGGTAGGCATCCGGCATCCAGTCTTTCGGTTCTATGCGGATTTCCGCGTCAATTTTGGCCTGAAACTGTTCTTCCAGCGATTGAACGTTTGCAGTTTTGTTTCCACTCACTTCCATATTTGGACGTATTGATTCGGTTTGGTTGCGTCTGAGCGCTGTAAAGGTCGGTGAATTCTGAAAAATCAAAAAGGTCTTTTGATTTTTGGAATCTTTCTGAATAACACCAGCTAAGGTAGGCTTGTTGTGATGGAAAGAAACATTTTTTTTTACGGTAACGCCACTATAAAAGATAATGAGGCGTTTATAGACAGTGTTTTTATGTTGGAAAGCAAAAAAAACTTACCTTTGCGCCCTATGAAAAAATCGAATGGCTGGCTGTTGCTGGTGGGTATGATGTGGTTGTTTAGCTCCTGCAAAAGCGATTACGAAAAGGTCCGTGTTAGCGGCAACCCTGATATCATCCTCGCATCCGCCTTTGAGTATTATGAAAAGAAGGAATACCAGCGTGCTCAAACACTGTTCGATCAGGTTTTAAACAACCTTCGCGGCAGGCAGGAGGCTGAAAAAGCATATTTTTATTACGCCTACACGTATTACAACTTGAAGCAGTACGTGTTGGCGGCATATTACTTCAAGAACTTTTCAAACACCTTCATCAACTCTGAACACCGCGAAGAGGCGGCCTTTATGTCGGCCTACAGCAACTACATACAATCGCCCAATTTTCGGCTTGAACAAAGCACCACCATAACGGCCATTGAGGAGTTTCAGTTGTTCGTCAACCTTTTCCCGACCAGCATCCGGGTAAAAGAATGCAACAGTCTTATTGATGAATTGCGGCGCAAACAAGAAGAGAAGGCATTTGCCGAAGGCGAACTTTATTTCAACCTCAGACAATACCAGTCTGCGGTTATTTCGTTCGACAACCTGCTGCGCGATTACCCTGAAAGCCCCGACGCCGAACGTGTACGCTACCTTACCGCCAATTCGAAATACCTGCTGAGCAAAAACAGCATCGTGGACAAAAGGGAAGAGCGCTTCAACGAAGCCATCGAACGTTGCAACGATTTTTTGGAAAAATATCCCTCCGGGAAATACAGCAAAGAGATCAAAGAGATCCGAAAAGATTCACAAGAGCAGATCAAACTGCTTAAAAAACTTCTGAAACAAACTTAACATGAGCGATATCAAAAGCAAAGCACAGGGCCTCGACCCGAATGTGCAACCGCGTAACGTACTTGATTTGGTAGCTAAAACCGGCAACATTTACGAAAGCCTCGTCATTGTTTCCAAGCGCGCACGACAAATTTCGAGCGATCTGAAATGGGAAATCCAACGCAAACTGGAAGAGTTTGCCGTGAACACCGACACCATCGAAGAGGTTCAGGAGAACAAAGAACAAATCGAAATCTCCAAATTTTACGAACGCCTTCCCAACACATCCATCATCGCCGCCAATGAATTTCTGAATGATGACATTCAGTGGCGCTACACAGAGGAGAAAGAACAACCCTAACCCGCGCTGAACCCATACCATCCCCTATGCGCAAAGTCATCCTCGGCATCAGTGGCTCCATAGCCGCTTACAAATCGGCTCACCTTACCCGTTTGCTGGTCAAACAAGGCGCCGAGGTTCAAGTGCTGATGACCGATGCAGCTGCGCATTTTATCGCGCCTCTGACGCTTTCAACGCTCTCCAAACGCCCGGTTTACAGCAACGTACAATCGGAACAGGGCTGGAACAACCACGTAGAACTTGGCCTTTGGGCCGATGCGCTCGTGGTTGCTCCCGCCAGCGCCAATACGCTCGCCAAAATGGCCGCAGGACTGTGCGACAACATCCTGTCGGCCGTTTACCTGTCCGCCAGGTGCCCTGTGTTCGTTGCCCCGGCCATGGATGTTGATATGTGGCACCACCCTTCCACCCGCCACAATGTGAATACTTTGCGCAAATACGGCGTACATGTCATTCCGGTAGCCCATGGCGAGCTGGCCAGCGGACTCGTCGGCGAAGGCCGTATGGCCGAACCCGAAGATATTGTAGCTTACCTGCAACACTTTTTTGCCCAAAAACAGGATCTGGCGGGAAAAAAAGCTTTGGTGACCGCAGGGCCAACCTTCGAGGCCCTTGATCCGGTGCGCTTCATCGGCAACCATTCCACCGGTAAAATGGGCATCGCCATCGCTGAAGACCTCGCCTCAAGAGGCGCCGAAGTGACCCTTGTACTTGGCCCCACCGAATTGCGGCCGCAAAATACCGCCATCGAAGTGGTGCCCGTGGTTTCGGCCAACGACATGTACGATGCCTGCCGACGTGTATTCCCGGCATGCAACATCGCTGTTTTGGCCGCTGCGGTAGCCGACTACCGTCCGACCCAATACTCAGAGCAAAAAATCAAAAAGAAGGACAACGATTTGAACCTCCAACTCATCAAAACCATCGACATCGCCGCTACCCTCGGCAAAGAAAAAAAGCTGCGGCAGGTGTTTGTCGGATTCGCACTCGAAACACAGGATGAAGAAAAATACGCTCAACTCAAACTGGATAAGAAAAACTTCGATTTCATCGTTCTTAACTCGCTTCGCGACCCGGGTGCAGGATTTGGTACCGATACCAACAAAATAAGCATTCTGCACAGAGATGGTACGGCCAAAACGTTCGCTTTGAAAAGCAAAACCGAGGCCGCCGCCGATATTGTGGATGAAATTGTGGGCTTAGCCAACCGTTTTACAACAGAAAGCGTCTAAGGCTTGGATGGAAAGTGTTGCCTTTTTTACACCCGCTAATACTTAAAAACGCGACATCCTTTCAAAATCATAAAATCCAATCCTGCCAATCCATAAATACTGCAAATCCTGGTTTAATTTTGCCGCCATGCTAAAACGCATATTTCTATCTCTGTTTGTTTTCGCCTTTACCCTGCCTGTTTTTGCCCAGGGAGAGTTGCTCGCTACGGTGCGTATCAATACGCCCCAGTTGCAACAAACCGACCGCAAGGTGTTCGACGAGCTTGAAATCTCCCTGAGGGATTTCATCAACAACACCAAATGGTCCAAAGACCAGTTTGAGCAGGATGAACGCATCAAGTGCAACTTCATCATGACCATAAGCAGTGAAAATGAAAACGGGTTTTTTGGAGGCGAACTTGCCGTACAATCAGTAAGACCTGCTTACGGCAGCGGTTACGAAACACCCATGTTGTCGCACCTCGATAAGGATATTTCGTTCTATTACATTCAAAGCTTGCCCATCGAGTTTTTACCCGATGCTACCGACAACCAAAACATCGCGGCGTTGTTTGCCTTTTATGCTTACCTCATTTTAGGCCTCGATTACGACAGCTACAGTTTGTACGGCGGTGAACCCTACGTTTTGGTGGCACAACAAATCGTGACCAACATTGAAAACTCTACCACCAATGCCAATGCAGGCTGGCGCCCGAAAGACGGCGGAAAAAACCGCAACCGTTGGTGGATCGTGGAAAACATGCTTAACCCGCGCATCAAACCTTACCGCGCTGCTCAATACCAGTACCACAGAAACGGATTGGATGTTTTTTCAGCCAATCCAGACCAGGGCCGAAGTGTGGTTCTTTCCGCTTTGGAAGAAATAGACAAGGCCAACACCGCTTATTTCAACGCCATGATCGTACAAATGTTCACCAACTGCAAACGCGATGAAATCGTGGAGATGTGGAAAGTTGCGCCGAAATCGCAACGCGATCGTGTGATTCAGATTATGACAAAAATTGACCCGACGTTCAGCCAACGCTACCGCGAAATCAACTGAACCGCGCCTCTTATCTCGCTACATGGATACCATCGTTAACATCAGTCAGTTCCTTCTTTCGCTCTCCCTACTCATCGTTTTGCATGAAATGGGACACTTTTTACCCGCCATTTGGTTCAAAACCCGAGTGGAAAAATTTTACCTGTTTTTTGATTTCGCCCCTTTCAATTCGCTGTGGAAAATCAAACGCGGCGATACCGAATACGGCATCGGCTGGCTTCCTCTCGGCGGTTATGTAAAAATAGCCGGTATGGTGGACGAAAGCATGGATACCGAAGCGCTCAAACAACCACCTCAACCCTGGGAATTTCGTTCTAAACCAGCATGGCAACGCCTCATCATCATGATCGGCGGGGTTACGGTGAACTTCATCCTCGGCTTTTTCATTTTTGCCATGATGCTTTGGGGCTTCGGCAAGGCATACCTTCCCATTTCGGAAATCAAAACCAACGGCCTCGCTTTTGACTCCACTTTGCTGCGCAGTGGGTTCCAAAACGGCGACGTAATCACCAAAATAGGCAACAAATCCTTCGAACGTTTCGATCCCTCTGCTTTTGTCGAAGCCGTGGTGCTCGACGATGCCCGCCAAGTTACTGTGCTGCGCAACGAACAGGAAACGACCATCGAACTGCCCGCCGACATGGCCTCGCAGATCACTGGTCAGAAACTGGCCAAAGGCGCCCTCATGTCGCCACGGATGCCATTTTACGTGGAAGAAGCTGCACCCGGATTTGCCGCCATTAAAGCAGGCCTTCAAAAAGGCGACCGCATCATCAGCGTTAATGGACAGTCCACCATGTTTTTCGACCAATTCGGGCCCATTGCCAAAGCCAATTTGAACAAAGAAGTAACGTTGGGTATTCTGCGCAATGAAAAAGACACCCTGAACAAAACACTCACGATTTCCGAACAAGGTACCATCGGTGTGGCACTGCCGCCGCTGAGCAACTACTTCAAACAGGAACGCGAGAACTACACATTGGCTGCAGCCATACCCGGCGGAGTTGAAAAGGGCGTTGAATTCCTAAACAACCAGCTAAAGGCCTTCGGCCAAATGTTTAGGGGCAAAATTGCCGTTAAGGACAACCTTGGCAGCATCATCAGCATCGGTAAAATGTATGGCACTACTTGGAACTGGGAACGCTTCTGGGAGCTCACCGCTTCGCTCAGCATCCTACTCGCCTTCATGAACCTGCTGCCCATCCCGGCCCTCGACGGCGGATACGTTGTGTTCCTGCTTTGGGAAGTGGCTACCGGCAAACGTGTAAGCGACAACATCATGGAAAAAGCGGTCACTTTTGGCTTCTTCCTCATGCTCGCCCTCATGATTTATGCTTTCGGCCTAGACCTGTGGAGACACGTGTTCCAAAGATTCTTCTAACCGCCTTGTTATCCCGTAGGGACCAACCATGACCTACTTCGAGTTTTACGGTCTGCCTCAAACGCTGAACCTGGATGAAGGGCTGCTGCGCCGTCTTTTTTATCAAAAAAGCAAGGAACACCACCCCGACGTGCATACCCTTGCCGACGACGATACCCAGGCCCGCAACCTCGACATCGCCTCGTTCAACAACGATGCTTACAGGACCCTCAGTAACCCTACCCTGCGGCTGAAATACGTTTTGCAGCTTCAGGGATTGCTGGGCGACGAAAAACAGCAACCCAAAATACCGGCAGATTTCCTCATGGAAATGATGGAACTCAACGAAATACTTGCTGAACTCGAATTTGAGCCCAATCTGGAAAAGCTCAAAAAAGTGACTCAGGATGTCGACATTCTTGAGCAAACACTTGACAACCAAGTAAATACACAGCTTCAATATTGGAGCATCGAAACAAATCAGCCGGGTGATCTTGAGAAACTTCAGGATTATTTTCTGAAAAAGCGGTATTTGTTGCGCATTCGGGAAAACCTGTCTAAATTTGCGTCCCTTTAGCAATAAAGCCTGCGGGAATGGCGGAATGGTAGACGCGATGGTCTCAAACACCATTGATTTCACGGTCGTGCGAGTTCGAGTCTCGCTTCCCGCACAAACATCAAAAAGAGTTGTTTCTTTGCTGAAACAGCTCTTTTTTTAATGCACCTCCGGAAATCCGGCTGTACATTTCCACCATGTTACAACTTACCGGCGACGGCTCACATACGCTCTATTCCGAACATTACGGGGTAACTTACCATTCCCACTTCGGCGCTACCACCGAGTCGATGCACGTGTTCATCAATGCCGGGCTGAGGTTCAAAGCCGCGGTTCAAAACCACGTGGATGTTTTGGAAACAGG
>Ga0105048_10001625_pt1 | contig 36352 bp, 31 predicted proteins | sample MAT05_FD_78382 | JGI IMG/M metagenome (GOLD analysis project Ga0105048, IMG submission 78382) | Freshwater microbial communities from Lake Fryxell liftoff mats and glacier meltwater in Antarctica - MAT-05 | ecosystem: Environmental > Aquatic > Freshwater > Ice > Liftoff microbial mat | place... | reverse complement strand
TCTACGAGCTGACCTACATCCGCAAGGACGGGAGCCGGTTCCCCGCTGTGGTCTCCGTCACCGCGCTGCGCGACGCCCAGGACGCCATCATCGGCTACCTGCTGATCGGCACCGAGCTGAAGGCGGGGGCGCTGCAGAGCGCGATCTTCAACAGCGCCAACTTCTCGAGCATCGCGACCGACGCGAAGGGCGTCATCCAGATCTTCAACGTCGGCGCCGAGCGAATGCTTGGCTACACGGCGGCCGAGGTGATGAACAAGATCACGCCGGCCGATATCTCCGATCCGGAGGAAGTAGTCGCGCGCGCACAGGCGCTCAGCGTCGAGCTCGGAGCCGCCATCACGCCCGGTTTCGAGGCGTTGGTGTTCAAGGCATCGCGCGGGATCGAGGACATCTACGAGCTGACCTACATCCGCAAAGACGGGAGCCGGTTCCCCGCCGTCGTGTCCGTCACGGCCCTGCGCAACGCGCTGGACGTCATCATCGGCTACCTGCTCATCGGCACCGACAACACCGCCCGCAAACAAGCGGAAGCGGCGCTGCTGAAGGCGGGGGCGCTGCAGAGCGCGATCTTCAACAGCGCCAATTTCTCGAGCATCGCGACCGACGCCAAGGGCGTCATCCAGATCTTCAACGTCGGCGCCGAGCGAATGCTCGGCTACACGGCGGCCGAGGTGATGAACAAGATCACGCCGGCCGATATCTCCGATCCGCAGGAAGTGATCGCGCGCGCCAAAGCGCTCAGCGTCGAGCTCAGCACCCCGATCACGCCTGGCTTCGAGGCGTTGGTGTTCAAGGCCTCGCGTGGGATCGAGGACATCTACGAGCTGACCTACATCCGCAAGGACGGGAGCCGGTTCCCCGCTGTGGTCTCCGTCACCGCGCTGCGCGACGCCCAGGACGCCATCATCGGCTACCTGCTCATCGGCACCGACAACACCGCCCGCAAACAGGTCGAAGAGGAGCGAACGAAGCTCGATCAGAAGCTCCGCGATCAGCACTTTTATACGCGCTCGCTCATCGAATCCAACATCGACGCTCTGATGGCTACCGACCCACGCGGCATCATCACGGACGTCAACAAACAGACCGAGGCGCTGACCGGTTGCACGCGTGATGAGCTGATCGGTGCGCCGTTCAAGAACTACTTCACCGACTCGGTCCGGGCCGAGGCCGCCATCAACCGCGTGCTGGGCGAGGGCAGAGTCACCAACTACGAGCTCACCGCGCGTGCGAGGGACGGCGCGCTCACCGTTGTCTCCTACAACGCGACCACCTTCCACGACCGCGACCGAGTCTTGCAAGGCGTCTTTGCCGCCGCCCGCGACGTCACGGAGCTGAAGCGCTTCGAGCGAAGATTGCTCCAGAAGAACGTCGAGCTCGAAGACGCGAGCCGCATGAAGTCCGAGTTCCTCGCGAACATGTCTCACGAGCTGAGGACGCCGCTGAACGCGATCATTGGCTTCTCCGAGGTTCTCCGCGACGGCCTGCTTGGCGAAATGACCGAGAAGCAGCGGGGGTTCATCGGCGACATCTTCAGCAGCGGCAAGCATCTGCTCGATCTCATCAACGACATCCTCGACCTCTCGAAGATCGAGGCCGGCATGATGACGCTCGACCTCGATCTGGTGGATGTCGCTTCGCTGTTCGTGAGCAGCCTCGCTATCATTCGGGAGAAGGCCGCGGCGCGAAGGATCCGCCTGACTCTGGACGCCGCCGCCGACCTCGGCTCGACGCGAGCGGACACACGAAAAGTCAAACAGATCACTTACAACCTGCTCTCGAACGCGCTCAAGTTCACGGGAGACAGCGGCCAAGTGACGCTGCGCACCCGCCTCGTTGCGCGTGCCAACGTCGGCCAGCTGTCCGGCCCTTGGCAGAGCCGGACCTTTCCGTTGATGAACAGCGTATTCGCGGAATTTCTCGAGCTCAGCGTCATCGACAGCGGCATTGGCATCTCGTCGGCGGGGCTCGAGCAGCTGTTTCTCCCGTTCAGTCAAATCGACAGCGGTCTCTCGCGAAAGTTCGAAGGCACCGGACTCGGTCTGGCGATGGTGAAGCTCCTCGCCGAGCTCCATGGAGGTTCGGTCGCCGTCGAGAGCGCCGTCGGCGAAGGCTCGTGCTTCACCGTCTGGCTGCCGCTTCGTGCACCGGAAGCGGTCATCTCGCCCCAAGCGCTGGCCGCTCCGCCGGTCGCGCCGCCCTCGGGACCGCGCACGGCGCTCGTAGTGGAAGACGACGCCAAGTCCGCGGAGCTGATCCGCATGCAGCTCGAAGCGCAGGGCTTCAAGGTACTCCACGCCGCCTCCGCCGAGGATGGGCTTGTTCTCGCGACGCAGCAGCGGCTCTCGCTGATCACCGTCGACATCCTGCTGCCGAACATGGACGGTTGGGAGTTACTCAGTCGCATCAAGCAGGTGTCGGCGCTCGCGCACATCCCCGTCGTGATCATCTCGATCGTCGCGGATCGGAACAAGGGCTTCGCGCTGGGCGCCGCTGCGGTCCTGCAAAAACCGACATCCCGACAGGAGCTCTACGAGACGCTCGTCGCGCTCGGTCTATTTCCGCGCGAGCAGACCAAGGCGCTCAAGGTGCTCGTGGTGGACGACGATCCCAAGGCGGTGGAACTGATCGCAGTCCGGATCGAGGGCATCGCGAGCTCCATCGTACGTGCGTACGGCGGTCGCGAGGCGATCGATGCCGCGCGCCTGGAGCTCCCGGACTTGATCCTGCTCGATCTACTGATGCCCGAGGTGAGTGGCTTCGACGTGGCGGCCGCGCTCGAGAGGGAGCCCGACACGGCTCGCATTCCGATCGTCGTGGTCACGGCGAAGGACATCACGCCCGACGATCGCGTCAGGCTCAGTCGAAATGTCAACGCGATCGTCGAGAAAGGTACGTTTGATTCTGAGCGCTTCGCGGCCGAAATCCGGCGGGCCTTGGCGGGCCGCCGAGGGGACGCGTAATGGCACGCGTACTCATCGTCGAAGACAACCCCGCCAACATGAAGTTGGCGATATTCCTCCTCGAGTCGGTCGGCCATACCGTGCTCAGAGCGGTCGATGCAGAGGTCGCCATGACGTTGGCGCACGCCGAGCGGCCCGACCTGATCCTGATGGACATCCAGCTTCCCGGCATGGATGGCCTCGAAGCCATCAGGCTGCTCAAGCACGACGACGCGACGTGCGTGATTCCGGTGATCGCCCTTACAGCCCTTGCGATGAAGGGTGACGAGGCGCGCATTCGCGCCGCGGGATGCGACGGCTACATCGCCAAGCCGATCCGCTATCAGGAGTTCTTGGCGACCGTCGCCTCTCAGCTGTCGCGGCTGGAAGGAACATGACGTCGAGTCCCGATACAGCTGCCGCCCGCGCTGGCTCCGTCCACTGCGTGGACTCCCTCCCATCCGGTTGTGCTGACTCTCTCTCTCTCTCCTCTTACCGAGACCACACAGCGTCGCAGCGCGCCCTGACCGAGGCGGCAATGCTGATGAATTTGGGCTGCGCGCGTAGCGGCTCGAGCAGGGGGCAGCGGTCGAGCCAGAAGCGGTCGTACAAGATCGAGCTGTGCGCTTCTTCGAGCCACTCGAGGGCGCCTTCGATGTCGCCTGCGTCGGCGTGCACTTCGACTAGCACCTGGCGCAAGAGGCCACCGAAGCGCATGTTCACGAAGCCGAGCAGCGGGCTCATCACCGAGACTGCCAGCGCGGGGTCGGCTTCGCGCAGGTAACACTTGGCCACGACGTCGACTACCCGGTCGAAGGGCGGGGCCATCGTGGCGGCCTCATCGACGACCGCTCGCAGACGCGCGACGTTGTGCGTCCACGAGGCTTGGCGGAGCTTCATGTGCGTCACGGCCAGGCCTGGCTCGATGCGCACACACGCGGCGATGTGTCGATCGTACGCAGCCTGGTCGCCGCGCAAGGCGGCTGCACGCGCGGCCTCGTAAGGGTAGGTGAGGGCGGGCTCGATTTGAAAGGCCATCGCCAGGCGCGCGATGCCTTCGTCGACGCGGCCCGTCTCGCACTCGAGCTGGCCGAGCAGATACTGCGGGTCCGGCGAAGTCGGCGCCAGCTCGACGGCCCGACGCACGGCCTCGACGGCTTCGCGGAGCTTGCCGCGATGAGAGGCGAGGCGGGCGGCGGCCACCTGCGACTCGGCGAGATCAGGCGCGGCCGCCAGCGCATTGGTGACCGCCGTTTCGGCGGCGGCCTGCCAATCTCGTTTGGGAGCGCCTTGTGGGTAGAACCACACATACACGGTGGCGAGCGCGAGAGAGGCAACCGCGGGCGCGAAGCCGGGGCTCAACTGGAGCGCCTTCTCGAGCATCTCGGTCGCCTGTGAGGCCAGCAAAAACTGCTGCGTACGCAGGATGGTGCGCGCTCGCAAGTAGAGCTCCACGACCTCTTCGGGCACGTGCACCCCTGCCGATCGCGTGACGAGCTCGAGGCGCAGGGCTTCGGCGATGCGGCGGCCGGCTTCGTCCTGCATCTCGAACACATCGGCCAAGCCCAGATCGAAGCGCGCGCTGGTGAGCTGCAACCCCGTCGCGTCGACCAGCCGCACGCTGACGCGCAGCTTGGACCCGGCTGTCTGAACCGAACCATCGACGATGTAGTCGACGTCCAGGTCGCCGGAGATTTTTTGAGGGTCGCGGCTGTCGCCGACACGAGTCACCGCGCCGCTCGCGAGCACGCGCAGGCCCTTCGTGCGGCTCAGCACGTCGATGAGCTCGCCTGCCAGTGCCTCCCCGAGATAGTCGTGCTCCGCCGCCCCTCGATAGCTGAACGGCAGCACCGCCAGCGCGCGGCGGCCTGTCGCGAACGGAACTGCGATCGAGTTTGCGGGGCGCGTGGGCTTCGCCGTGCGCGTTGGAGTGCGAGTCAGCAGCACCTCGCCGTGGCTCTTTCGGCCGCTGTCCGGACCGAGCGTCTGCAGATAGGCGTCCAGCACCGAGGCGACGTCTTCGGCGGATGCCGGACGCTTCTCCGGGTCGAGCTCGAGGGCGCTCATGATCAGCTCTCCGAGCGGCTGCGGCACCGGAAACAGCGAGCGAATATCGGGTGGCGCCGTGTCGAGCCGCGCGACGGCGACAGCGACTGCGTTCTCGCCGACGAAAGGCGGGCGACCGACGATCGCCTCGAACAGCAACACGCCGAGCGCATACAGATCCGTTCGCGGACCGACCTGGCTGCCTGTGACTTGCTCCGGCGCCATGTACGTCGGCGTACCGATGGATCGTCCGCCGAGCTCGACCTTTTGATCGAGCGCGTGGGAGATGCCGAAATCGGTGAGGATGAGTCGACCCGTGGGGTCGACCAACACGTTCTCCGGCTTCAGATCGCGGTGCACTACGCCGATCGCGTGAGCGGCAGACAGCGCTTCGGCGATCTCGAGGCCGACGCGCGCGGCTCGTGCGACGTCGAGCCTGCCGCCGCCCTCGTCCATCTCGCGTCGCAGGTCGGAGCCGGCGACGTATTCCATCGTCAAGAATAGCCGTCCGAGGTGCTCGTCCAGCGCGTGTACGCGCACCACGTTGGGGTGCGTGATCTTGCGCGTGGTCCGGACTTCTGCGCGGAACATGTCGATCGCGTCCGGCAAGCTGGAGGAGACGTCGAGCAGCTTCAACGCGATGCGCTCGTCGACGAGCCTGTCGCGCACCAGGTAAACGACGCCCATGCCGCCGCGACCCAGCTGCTTTTCGACGACGTAGCGGCCAGCGAACACTTCGCCTGCGCCGAGATCGAGCGCGCCGCTCGACAAATGCGACGGCTGGCTCACGTCTCCCAATGTCGACGCTCGGACGCTGGTGCCCGGCGCCTCTTTTAGCAGGGCGATCGTCGCAGCATTGGGGTCTGCGCCGTCGCTGCTCACGTCGGCAAACAGTCACTCGATTGCGGCACGCGAGGACTATACACCTGCTAGAAAAGGGCCGTGATCGATCTGTACCAGCTCGACGGCGCGTGGGGCTCGAGCAGCGTGAGCCCGTTCTGTATCAAGGTCGAAGCGTACTTGCGCATGAGCGAGCTACCCTTCTCGATCAAGTTCGGCGACCCTCGCAAAGGCCCGCGCAAGAAGGTCCCGTGGATCGCCGACGAAGGCGAGATCGTCTCCGACTCGCATCACATCATCGCGCACGTCTGCAAGAAGTACGGCGACAAGCTGGACGCGAAGCTGACCGCGGCCCAAGTGAACCGAGGCCACGCCCTCCGGCGCATGCTCGAAGAGGGCACCTATTACACGCAAGTCTGGCTGCGCTGGGGCGACGATGCTGGTTGGCAGCACTACTTGCCAGTCTTACGTGCGATGGCACCCCCCGTGATCGGTGGGCTTATCTTGGGCATGTTTCGCAGACAATATTTGAAGCAGCTGTGGGTGCAGGGCACCACGCGGCACGGCAAAGACGAGATGTTTCAGATCGCGATCGACGACTACCGCGCGATCGCCTCGGAGCTCGGCGACAAGCCCTATTTGTTCGGCGACGAGCCTTCCAGCGTCGATGCCACTGTATTTGCGTTTCTTTGCGCGTTGCTCGATTTTCCGTCGACCTCACCTCTCAAAGAGTTCGTGCTGGGGCAGCCGAATCTGGTGGCCTACAAAGCGCGCATTGGGGACCGGTTTTTCGCGGTGGCGCCTGGCGTGCTCGGCGCTCCGCGGTTGCGCTGACATCAAGCCGAAGCGGCGCTCGCTACGATACGATACGCCGTGGTTTCCGCGCGGCGCGATGATGGCCGAGCAACCCGCGGGCGATCGGTTGTTTGCTACTAAATATCTAGTACAATGTCAGCATGCCAAGGACGACCAGCTTCAGCATCGGTCCCGAGCTCGATGCGTTCGTAGCCGATCAGGTCAAGAGCGGCGCGTACGACTCAGCCAGCGAAGTCGTGCGTGAAGCGCTCACCCGGCTCGCAGATGAGAAGCGGAAAGAAGCGGCCGTGCTCGATGCGCTCGATCGCGGACTCGAGAGCGGGCGTGCGCGCCCAGGTGTCTTTGCCCGTGTGCGCAAGCGACACGGCTTCAAATGAGCCCCCGGCTCCGCGTTCACTACACGCGAGCAGCAGAAAATGACTTCGACGAGATCGCGGTCCATACGCGCACACATTGGGGTGAACAACAGTGCGCCAAGTACCTCGACCTCCTCGAGCAGACGTGCGAGCGCATCATTCCGCACAATCTAAAGCACATGCGACCCGTTGCGCGCCGACCCGACCTCTTGCGCTGGCGCTGCGAACGTCACGTTGTCTACCTGAGACGCGTGTCCGACGGAGTCGAGATCGTTCGCATTCTGCATGCCCGCATGTTGCCGGAGAACCACCTGTAGCGCAGGCGAGCGGCATGCAAGCACCGCCGCGCTTTGCTGGCTGGCCAAGCACGGGCGCGGCGCACTGGCGCGACCCCAAAAATACTCTGCGCCTTTGCGTCTCCCTTCGCGTCTCTGCGGTAAATATCTGTCTCTCGTGCGCCGGCTTTTCGATGTGGCGGCTCCCGCTGACCAGCGCTAGACGCGTGCATGGCCGACTCTCCTCTGGCTCGCATCATCGACGGCAAAGCGATCGCGAAGCTCGTTCGTGAAGAGGTCGCGGTCAGCGCGAAACGCTTCGCCGAGCAGCACGGTCGCAGCCCTGGGCTCGAGGTGGTGCTGGTCGGTGAAGACCCGGCGAGCGTCGTCTACACGCGCAACAAAGAGAAAGCGGCGCTCGAGGCTTCAGTCCGCGGCAAGCTTCATCGACTGGCAGCCGACATCAGCGAGGCCGAGCTGCTCGCCACCATCCGTCGGCTCAACGAAGACGACTCGGTCGACGGTATCCTGGTGCAGCTGCCTTTGCCGAAGCACATTCGCGCCGAGGCAGTGCTCGACGCGGTAGACCCCGCCAAAGACGTGGATGGCTTTCACCCGGTGAACGCTGGCCTGTTGTCTTCGGGCAGGCCGCACCTGGTGCCATGCACGCCGCAAGGCTGCATGCGCCTCTTGAAAGAGGCGCACACCTTGCTCGATGGCGCCCGCGCAGTCGTGGTCGGTCGCAGCAACATCGTGGGTAAACCCATGGCGGCGCTGCTGCTCGCAGCCAACGCGACCGTCACCATCGCACATTCGCGCACGCGCGATCTCGCTGCGGTCTGTCGTGAAGCAGACGTGCTGATCGCGGCTGTCGGGCGCGCCAACATGTTGACAGGCGACTTCGTGCGCGAAGGAGCGGTGGTGATCGACGTCGGTATCAACCGCACCGCCGACGGCAAGCTCTGCGGTGACGTCGACTTCGAGTCGGCCCGTCAAAAGGCCAGCGCCATCACGCCGGTGCCCGGCGGCGTCGGCCCGATGACGATCGCGTGCCTGCTCGAAAATACGCTGACGGCCGCGGTGCGCCGAGTCGGCGCTACGCGGTAAGCACCGGTGCTTTCCCGACGGGTGCTCATCGCTGGGGCGGGCGGCATCGGCATCGGTATCGCCGCGGCGCTGACCTTCGCGCTGCGGTCGCGCACGCGCAGCGTGCAAGCAGGGCTCGTCGACGAGCCGCTCGGCCTCTTGTCGGTGTTGCCCGGCTTCGAGGTCACACTGCTCGACAAGACAGGCGACACGATGAGCGACGGCTTTCGTGTGCCAGCGCAGCCCGACGGCATGGGCGTGCTGCCAGGCCCGAACGGCAAGCTCGTGCTGATGCGTAACCACGAGCTGTGGAACGATCCGTTCGGCGCTGCCTACGCCGCCGACGCGATCCCCGAGCACGCTTACGATCGACGGGCGTTCGGCGGCGTGACGCGCTTGGTCGTCGATCCGGACACGTTGGCTGTCGAACACTCCAACCTCGCGCTCACCGGCACGATGCGCAACTGTTCCGGCGGCACCAGTCCTTGGGGCTGGCTCACATGCGAAGAGGACATCAGCGCTGAGCGCCACGGTTACACCTTCCTATGCGACGCGTCGCTGCCGGCAATCTCGGCCCCACGGCGCATCGACGGTTATGGCCGCTTTCGACATGAAGCGGTGGCTATCCAAAGCTCCACTTCGATCGCTTTTCTGACGGAAGACCAACCAGACAGCTGTCTGTACCGCTTCGAGCCGAAGGGCCGGCAGTCGCCGTTCGAAGGAGAGCTGTTCGCGCTCGTCGTTCCCGGCTTCGACGACACCGGCTCCTTGCCTGTGCTTAAGGCACACGAAGCGCGCTGGATTCGTGTCGAGCCTTCGGCTTCTGGAGAAGACGATCTGCGCAAGCGCGCGCGCGCTGCTGGCGCGGCAATCGTTCGCCGCGGCGAAGGCATGGCGCTAGAAGAGCGCGCGCAGGGCGCCTGCGATGTCTTCTTCAGCGCCACAGCCGGCGGTTCGCGCGGTCGCGGACAAATTCTGCGGCTGACTTCCGATGGCGACCGAGGGGAGCTCACTGTGTTGGCCGAGGCCAGCGGTGCCGACGAGCTCGACATGCCGGACAACCTCTGCGTCGGCCCGCACGGACACATCTTCATCGCCGAAGACGGCGACCCGCCGAACGGCATCCGGGTGCTGTCACCCGACGGCCGTATCACCACACTGGCCATCAATCGCGGCGCTGGTGAGGTCGCCGGCATCTGCTTCGCACCCGACGGGGACGTCTTGTTCGCGAACCTGCAGGCGCGCGGCGTAACCCTGGCAATCAAAGGCCCGTTCGCAGACCTCGGCCGGGACAGCTAAGCTTCTCGACATGGCGCAGCTCGGCCCGCTGGCGACGGACCTCTATCAGCTCACGATGGCGGTCGGATATTTCGAACGCGGCTTCACGGATCAAGTGGCCACCTGCGAGATGTTCATCCGGCGGATGCCTGCCACGCGACGCTACCTGGTGGCGCTGGGGATCGAAGCGACGCTCGACTTCATCGCCAGCCTGAAATTCTCGGAGGAGGACATCGCCTTCTTGAAGTCGGTGCCTTCACTCGGACCGGCGATGTCGCCTGCGTTCGTCGAATATCTGCGCCGGTTCCGCTTCACTGGTGACGTCGCAGCGATGTCGGAGGGCACCATCGCGTTCGAGAACGAGCCGTTCTTGCGTGTGCGCGCGCCGATCATCGAAGCGCAAATTCTGGAGACCTATCTGCTGTCGGCGATCAACCACGCCAGTATGGTGGGGTCCAAGGCAGCCCGCATCGTCGAGGCCGCGAGCGGTCGCAGCGTCGTCGAGTTCGGCACCCGCCGCACCCACCCCGCCGCAGCGATCGACGCCGCGCGCGCGGCCTACGCAGTCGGCTTCTCGGGCACCTCCAACATCGAGGCGGCGCGTCGCTTCGGCATCCCGCTGCTCGGTACTGCCGCGCACATGTGGACGATGGCGCATGCTTCGGAAGAGGCTGCGTTTCGCGGCTACTTCGAGGTTTTTCCGGAGAGCTCGATCTTGCTGATCGACACCTACGACACGCCGCGCGGCGCCCTGCGCGCAGCCCGTGTCTGCCGCGACAAGCTGAAAGGCGTGCGGCTCGACTCGGGTGATCTCGGCGCGCTGTCCGTCGAAGTGCGCGCCATTCTCGATGCGGAGGGAGCACCAAACGCGAAGATCGTCGCGTCCGGTGATCTGAACGAGCACTCCATCAGCGAGCTCGTGCGGTCGGGCGCGCCGATAGACACCTTCGGAGTGGGCACTGAGCTGGTCTGCTCGGTCGACGCCCCGAGCCTGGGCGGTGTCTACAAGTTGGTCGAGCTCCATGACGGCCATAAGAAGCGGGCGATCGCGAAATTCTCGGAGGGAAAGGGCACCTTGCCGGGCGCCCATCAGGTGCTGCGGGTGGTCGGTGAAAAGGGCTTCTTCGAGCGCGACATCATCATCCTCGATCAGGAGGACCCGCCGAACCTGGCCGCCGGTCAGCGGATCGTCCCGCTGCTCACGCCTGCCTTCAAATCCGGCGCGCGCGTACGGGCCCCGGCCACGCTGGAGGAGGTGCGCGCCCGCGTGGCGGCTGGCATGTCGGCGCTGGAGCCCGGCCTGCACGAGCTCGGCCCCCGCGGACCGACCGCGCATCGCTATGCGGTCGCGCCGTCGCATCGTCTGCGCGCGCTGGAAGCTGAAATCAGAGAACGCTTCGTCGAGGACGGCGGCTAGTCGTGCGCGTCTTCGGCCTCACTGGCGGCATCGCGTCCGGCAAGACCACCGTCGCCAAGCGCTTCGAAGAGCGTGGCGTGCCGGTCGTGTACGCCGACGAGCTCGCGCGGCGCGCCGTCGAGAAGGGCAGCCCGGGGCTCCTGCAAGTGGTCGAGCGTTTCGGTGCCCAAGTGCTCGACGCGCGCGGCGATCTGGATCGCAAGAAGCTCGGCGCGCTCGTGTTCGGCAAGCCGCTGGAGCTCAGCGCGCTCAACGCGATCGTTCACCCGCGCGTCGGCGCGCTCGGCGCAGACGCGTTTGCTGCCTTGCTCGAGCGCGGGGTCGAGCTCGCTTGTTACGAGGTTCCGCTCCTGATCGAGAACGGCCTCCAGCACGCGTTTCGGCCGGTGGTGCTGGTGGCAGCCGACCCCGCCATGCAGCGCGCCCGCATCATGGCGCGCGACGGCTTGTCCAGTGACGAGGCGGACAAACGTATCGCTGCACAGTTGCCCCTCTCCGAGAAGCTGAAATTGGCGGACCACATCATCGAAAACCGAGGCAGCCTGGAGGATTTGCTGCAGCGCGCGGATGAAGTGCTGAGCGCCATTCGCGCCAGCGAGGTCGCTAGCCCTTGACGGTCACTGAACATCGCATCAGTCTCTCGGGTCGTGAGCTCGTTTGCGACCAAGCTCGCCCGCCTCAAAAGCCCTGCTCCGCGCGAGCCTGAGAAGACTGCGCCCGAGCGGCGTCACGCCTCTGGCTCGCTGCAGCGCGATGAGGGCCCAGAGCGCGAAGCGTCGCTCGCAGCGCTGCGTCAGAAAATCGCGTCGATCATCGCGCGCGAGCCAAAAATGCGCACAGAGCCCCGAGAACGCTATGAAACCAGCTCCAGCAGCTGGATCGAGCATGCCTTCGTCGAAGAGCCGCAGCGGCTCGGGCCGCTCTACGTTTGTCGCAAGCCGACGCCAGCGGGTCACCGCGTCGGGCACGTCCCGGTTTGGTCGGCTCGCACGGCAGAGGCCGGGCTTTTGGCGTTGCTCGCGCTCGACCCATCTCTCGCCAGCGTCGATCTCGATCGCGCGCTCTATCTCGACACCGAGACGACAGGCCTGTCAGGCGGCACGGGCACGGTCCCGTTTCTGCTCGGGCTCGGCTTCTTCGATCCCGACGCCGGCACCTTCGTGGTCGAGCAGGTGCTGCTGCGCAAGTTCGCGCACGAGCCGGCGATGGTCGAACATGTGCGCGCTCGCCTCGAAGCGGCCAGCGTGATCGTCACCTTCAACGGTAAGTCGTTCGACATGCCGCTCTTGCGGGCACGCGCGACCATGAGCCGGCTGCCGCCGCTACCCGAGCGCCCACACCTCGATTTGTTGCATGTAGCGCGGCGGATCCACAAACATCGGCTCGCGTCGTGCGCCCTCGCGAAGCTCGAAGATCACATCCTTGGCCGCGCTCGTGTGGGTGACGTCGCAGGCGCCGATATCGGCGCGATCTACCACCACTACGTGCGCACCGGCGACATCGCCGCGCTCGAGAAGGTCGTCGAGCACAACTCGCTCGACGTCGTGAGCATGCTCGCGCTCGTGGGTCTCTACGGTGAGCCCCAATATTTCGTCGAGGGCGAGCTGCTTTCCGCAAGCGATGTGGCTGCAGCCTCGGCCGTAGTGAGACGCGCGGGTGACTTCGATCGCGCGCACGCGCTCGCCAGCTCCAGCATCGAGCGCGGCGCCGGCGCCCGCGGTTATCGAGCGCGCGGTGACATCGAGAAGGCGCGCGGCGACAAGGGGCGCGCGCTCTCCGACTACGAGTCCGCCATCGCCGCGCTTGCCGTTTTGCCGATCAAAGGGTCGGCCGTGGCCGCGACCGAGCAGTCGGTCGAGCAGCGATCGCTTCATTTGGAGCTAGCCAAGCTCTATGAGCACCACACCCGCGCGTACGACAAAGCGCTCGAGATCGTCGCTCGCGGCACCCTCGAAGTTCGAGAAAAGAGCGCTGTGCGTGCACAAAGGCTGGTTCGCAAGCGAGAGCGCACACGCCCAGTAGAGAGCCCCTCGGCTCTGTCAGTGATCGACGACGTGCGACCGGGTTTGAAGGTGCGGCCAAGGTAAAGTATGGTGCGCCCAATGATTACGGTCGGGTGTGCGGGGTTTCCCGTCCCAGCGACACGCTACTTCAAGGAGTTCATGTTCGTTGAGGTCCAGGAGACGCACGTCTCCACGCCGGGCCCAGGGACAGTGCGCCGCTGGAAGCGTGAAGCTCCGGCTGACTTCAAGTTCGCGATGTTGGGGCCACGAGAGATCGGGCAAGAGGGCTTTCGCGATGGCAAGGTCATCGAGACTGCGCTGAAAACGCTGGAGAGCATCGGCGCCGAGCTCGACGCCAAGACGGCGGTTTTCTCGAGCCCGCCCGAGTTCGTCTCCAACCGCGCGAACAAGGCGATGTTGAAAGAGTTTCTCACCGCGGTGAAGAAGCGCTTCGACCACGTCATCTTCGAGCCCGGCGTCGGCTGGGTGCCCGACGAGTGCGACGAGCTCGCGCACGAGGTCGGCGCGCTCGCGTCACGCGACCCGCTCGTGGTCGGCATCTCCAAAATGCCCGAGGCTTACTATCGCTTGCACGGGCCCGCTGGTCACAAATCTCGCTACGAAGATCCGGCGATCGAGCGGCTCGCAGATCTCGCGCGCGAGGCGAACCACGAGAAGGCCACCTACGTGTTCACCAACGTCGACATGTTCGCCGACGCCAAGCGCTTCAAGAAGGCGCTCAAAGACCCGAAATAGCGCTCGCTCGGAGCGCCGATCTGCTGGTCGGGCTTCGGCGTTGGGTGTGTTGCTCCGCTTCGCTGCGGGGGGATCGGAATCCCCTCGGCGCATGGAGTGGATGAATGTGGTGGCCCCGGCACCGACAGCGCGGATTGCGGCTGAGCGAAGTTGGCAATGAGCGCGTTGCGCCAGCGGCGCACTCGGAGTTTGTCGCCGGGGGGGACGGTAACGGCGGCTGCGTCCAAGGCTTTCGCTGCGCGGCAAGCGACGGCAGCGGTGGCCAGCCAGCTCAGTAGCGAGGCGCCAAATCAGGGAGCGTGATCTCGGCCAAAGAGGGCCACAGGCTTCAGGGCTTCAGGGGCAGACAGCCAGCTTGGCGCCACGGCGTGGCCCCTTGGCTGTGGCCTGACGCCTTTCGCGCTGCAGCTGGTAACAGCCCCGTCGAGATCATGCTCGCTCATTTAGGCGATCGGCCTATTGATCAGCTCGAGCGCTGCTTCGACGTCGACCACTGGCGGCGCGTCGAGGCGCCTCTTTCGTAGCAGGCCGAGCGCGTGGTCGACAGCGGTGCGGCGTGACTCGACCAATGTGACTGGGAATGGTAGCGACATCGCGCCGATCACGCGGTTGACTACGCCGCGCAGTACTTTCCCGCGCAGCCCTCCGAGCGCGAGCAACACTGCTGCGCCGACGATCGAGCTGCCGATGCGCTTGGTCATCTCTTGCAGCGCGTTGCGCGCGCGGTCGTCCGGCCCGGAAGGAAAGGGCACCACGATCAGCGCAGCGCCGTCCGTGTGCACGTCGTGGTACGCGCGAATCGATTGCTCGAGCCGCTTCACGACGCTCTCGCGGGGCGTGTCGTGCCATTGCATCGCGATCACGCGATCGATGGAGTGAACGCGCACATCGCGTTCGTCGAAGAGCACCGTCATCGACCCTGCCGCGTACCGCCGAGCGATGGATTCGTCTTGCGGACGTCAGCCAGCGGCGCACTTTCACCGCCGTACGCATGCCCTGGGTACAGTGTGAGTGTGTCCGGCAAGGTAGCGAGCCGCTGGGTCAGCGTGCGCTCCATCTCGGCGCGGTCGCCGCCAGGCAGATCGACCCGACCGCAGCCTTGCAAGAACAGCGTGTCGCCGGAGATCAGCGCGTCACCGACGCGGAAACATTGTGAGCCCGGCGTGTGACCGGGCGTATGCAAGAGCTCGATCTCGATCGAGCCGACGGTCACCTTGTCATTGCCCTCGTGACGCACGAGATCGCTCTCCGACAGATCCGTGATGGTGCGCACGCCGTCGGCTTCTGCCTTGTGAACATGCACTTTGCACGGGTTCAGCGCGATGAGCTGCGCCAGACCTTCGATGTCGATCCCGAAGATTGACCCACCAATGTGATCCGGATGGTAGTGGGTCACCAGTGCGCCCTCGATCTCGAAGCCGTCGTTCTTGGCTGCTGCGATGATGCCGGGGACGTCCCAAGCCGGGTCGACGACGACTGCTTTGCCGGCTTCGCGATCGCCGATCAGATAGACGAAATTCTGCATCTGCGCGCCGGCGCGATTGCTCTTGCCGATGTCGCGCCCGACCAACAGCTGTTTGACGACGATCTTCGGCGAAAGCAGGGAGGCCATCTAAGCGTCGTAATGCGGGCCGTCTTCGCCGTCTTCATCACCGTCTTCTGCGGGCAAGAGGCCGCCAGAGACGGCCTTCTCGTACGCGTCCGGGATGCAGATGGCGAGGTGGGCGAGGCTGTCTTCGATCGGCAGCTCGAAGAGACGCAGCTTGGAGCCGATGTCTTCCAAGATGCCCTCGATGAACTCGAGCACGCAGATATCGGCCCAGTCACCGTCTTGATCGAAGACGCAGGTGTACGAACGCTCACCGAGGGAGAGCTTGATGGTCATCTCGTCCTCCTCGTCTTCGCTGTTCGTTACTTCGATCTTGTCAGGCTTGAACGCGAACGGGATCTGGCCCGAGATCTCCCCGATGAAGCTCGTGTAGGTTTCGGGGTCGCAGACGCCGTCGAGCGAGACGACGATGCGGGCGACGACCTCGGCCACTTGCACGGGATCCGTCAGATCGCGACCGTTCGCAGATTCGAGGATTCGTGTTCGTTCTTCGCGGGGTAGGTCGGTGAACCAACCGATCTCGTCGAGGCGCGAGACCAGCTCAGCCGGCGTCATTGATGTAGAGGTTGACACAATAGGGCCTGTAAGTCAGCCAGCGCTCAGCAATCCCTTGCCGAGCCATCAGAGAGCCGTTCGATCACTGCCTCGGTGAAGCCGTCGGTGCCCAGCTCGCCGCCGAGGTCGCGCGTCTTTTGCCCATCGAGGATGGCCCGCTCGTACGCCGAACGGATCTGCGCGGCCTGTTTCTGGAGCGTCGGTTTGTCGAGCTCTTCGGCCATGTGGTCGAGCATCATGGTCGCGCTCATCATCAGCGCCAGCGGGTTGGCGATACCTTTGCCGACGATGTCCGGCGCCGAGCCGTGCACTGCCTCGAACACGGCTCGTTGATCACCGATGTTGGCGCCTGGTACCACCCCCAGCCCGCCGACGAGGCCTGCGCAGAGGTCGCTCATGACGTCGCCATACAGGTTCTCGAGCAGCAGAATGTCGAACTTCGTCGGGTCCTGCACGATCTTCATGCAGCCAGCGTCGATGATCATCTCGTCGTATTCGATGTTCGGATAGTCGAGCTTGTTGGCGGTGCGAGCGCAGCGGATGAACAAGCCGTCGGTGAGCTTCATGATGTTGGCTTTGTGCATCGCCGTGATGCGCTTGCGCCGCCGCCGCGTAGCGAAACGAAACGCCCAATGTGCAATGCGGTTGCAGGCGGCTTCGCTGGCGACCTTCATGCTCATCACGACGCCCGGGAGAACCTCGTTCTCGACGCCAGAGTAGAGGCCCTCGGTGTTCTCGCGCACGATGATGAGATCGACGCCTTCATAGCGGGTGCGAACGCCGGGCAGGCTCTTCACTGGGCGCACTGCGGCGTACAAATTGAGCCGCTTGCGGAGCGCCACGTTGACCGAGCGAAAGCCTTCGCCCACAGGCGTGGAACAAGGGCCTTTGAGGGCGATCTTGTAGTGCTCGATGGCCTCCAGCGTCTCGTCCGGCATCACGTCTTTGCCGAGCGCCAAGGCCGATACGCCGGCGGTGTGCTCGTGCCAGACGATGTCGACCTCGGCCTTCTCGAAGACCTTGCGCACGCAGTCGGCGATGCTCGGACCGATGCCGTCGCCAGGGATCAGGACCACATGATGGGGAGCCATTCGGGACGCTACGTTACCAAAAAACCAACAGCGTGCCGGCGCGATGGACGGCTGGGGGTCGCTTCGCTAATAAATCTGTGTGGCGAAACACGACATCGTGCGCGCTGGGTCTCCAGTGCTGCGCGCTCGAGCCGCGGAGGTAGAGCCAGCGGAGATCGGATCCAAGGCGCTGCGCGATCTCGTGCGCACGATGATCGAAGCGATGCGCCGCGCGCCTGGCGTGGGCTTGGCTGCGCCGCAGATAGGCGTCTCCAAGCGCGTGATCGTGCTCGAGGACGCCGAGCGCCTGATGGCGACGCTGAGCCCTGCCGCGCGCGCTGAAAAGGGCAGGGCGCCGTTTCCGCTGAAGACGATCTTGAACCCCGTGATCGAGCTCTGCGGCGCGGACGAAAAAAGCGCTCAGGCGACCTTCTTCGAGGGTTGCCTGAGCGTTCCCGGTATGAGCGCGCTGGTGCCGCGCCGGCTGGAAGTGATCGTGCGCGGGCTCGACGAAAAAGGCGACATGCTCGAGTGGCAAACGACAGGCTGGCCTGCCCGCATCCTGCAGCACGAGGTCGATCATCTCGAGGGCACGCTCTACGTCGATCGGATGCTGACGCGCACATTCGGACACAACGACGAGATCGGCCAGAGCTTCGGCAGCTTGCCCATCGCCGGCGTGAGGGAGCTCCTCCGTGCATGACGCTGACGAGGACGAAGACAAAGCGCCCGACTCCGGTCCGCGCCTCGCGCAAGCGCTGCTCGACAAATTGCCGGACGTTCGCGACGGACTGACGAGGCTCGAGCGCGTCATCCTGTGGCAGCTATCCGTCTGTGAAAAGGAGAAGAAGGGCCGCATGGTCCCGACGGCGATGTTGTACGGTCGCGTCGTGGAATACGTCGACGTCGACGAGCAGACCTTCATGCGCGTGCACGCGCGGCTCATCGGCAAGGGCACCCCCTCTCGTTGACTCTCCTTGCCATGCAGACTGAAGAAGCTTTCGAGGTTCGCTTTGCAACTCGCTTGGCGCTGGCCGCGCTTCCGTGGTTCGAGGAAGAGCACGGCGAAATCATCCTGGCCGACCGCAGCGTCGGACCCATCATCGATACGCACACCCACTATGCGCTGCCGTCACTCTCGATCCACTCGATAGACACCGGCCGAGAGACGCCGGACTCGAATTTGTTGCTCGGTCGGTGCTGCGCTCACCACCTCGACGTTCGCGCAAACCAGTGCTTCAGCCCGGCAGAGCTGCGGGCGCTCAAGCAAGATTTGATCTTCGGGGGCCTCACCGGTCGTGGCAAGCGGCGCGATCACACCGCGCCGAACCTGGCGCGCGACATGCGCCAGATGAACGTCACGAGCTCGATCGTGCTCGGGATCGATCTCGCGTTTCCCAACAACCACGCGACCGAGACGCTGAACCGCGCCCGGCTCCGCAGCGAAGTGGTCGGCTATGGCAGCGTGCATCCGCGCTCGCCGCGTCGCAAAACGCGGCTCGAAGAGCAGCTTCACCTGGGCGCGCGGGGCCTCAAGCTGCACCCTCCGAACCAGTTTTTTCGACCGGATGCGCCCTACGCCATGTCGCTCTATCGCCTGTGCGGGGCCGAGAATCTGCCGGTATTTTTTCACGCCGGCCCCGCGGGGATCGAACCGAAGATCAGCCAGTCGTTCGCGCAAATGCGCTACTACGAACGGCCCATTCGCGAAGTCCCGGAAGCCGACTTCGTGCTCGGACACGCCGGTTCATTGCAGCACCGCGAGGCGATCGCCATTCAACGAAAGTACAAGAACGTCTGGCTCGAGATATCGGGTCTCTCGCTCGGACAGCTTCGCGAGGTGATCACCGAAGCCGATACCGATCGCATCCTGTTCGGTTCCGACTGGCCCTTCTACCACCCGGTGCTGCCGCTCGCGAAGGTGCTGATTGCCACTCACGGCCAGCCCGAGCTGCGCGCGAAGATTCTTCACGACAACGCGGCTCGCCTCATCGAGCGAACAGCTCGACCGCGCTGACGTCTGCTAGTCTGCGTTTCGACGTGCGTACCGTTGCGGCTTGGCTCCTCTGCTCATGCTCGACGTTCGGCTGTGTGGTGCCGGACGTGGAGATCACCGGGAAACCCTGCCCGTGCCCCTCCGGCTACGAGTGCGTCTCGCAGAGCTGCGCGTTGGCAACCTCGATTGGCGGCGCAGCTGCCGGTGGAGCAGGCGCTGGCGCCGGCCCGAGCGGTGGCGGAGGACCCTGCCAAGGCGTGTGCGGCACGCCTGGCTGCGGTGACTGTCCAGCCTCCCCGATGGTCGACGCTGGCGGCGTCTTCATCGACGCCTACGAGGCCACGAATGCTGACTACGCGGCCTTTCTTGCAGACGCGGTCGACCCGGCATTGCAGCCGAGTGTCTGCGCTTGGAACCAATCGTTTCAGCCGGTCGAGGACGGCGACGAGAGCACCAGCTGCAACGTCGCCTACGATTTTTCTCCGCCCGAGAAGCCGATCTCGTGCATCGATTGGTGCGACGCGGCGGGCTTCTGCGCCTGGGCGGGCAAGCGGATGTGTGGTCGCGTTGGCGGCGGTACGGTGCCCGAGTCCGAGGCCGACGACCCCGAGAAGAGTGAGTGGTTCGCGGCCTGCAGCGCGAACGATACGGTCGCGCTTCCCTATGGCAACACGTGGGACCCGGACGCGTGCAACACGGTCGGTAACGGGGGCAACGTCCTCGGCGTCGGTCTGTTCCCCGACTGCAATGGCGGCTACGACGGCATCTTCGACATGGTGGGCAACGCAGAAGAGTGGGAAAACGCTTGCGAGCTGAGCGCCGAGCCTGATGCCGACAATTGCCTGCTGCGCGGCGGTGCATTCTGGGCGGACAACTCCACTCCCGATGGCGACTACGCGACCTGCGCCTTCAGCCCCGATCGGCGCCCGGATCGCAGCGCCTATTCGCACGACTGGGGCTTTCGCTGCTGTAGCGACCGCTGGTCGGCAGAGGCGCCGTGACCTCGCCGGCGTTCGGTGCGAGCCCCCTCGATCGGCACCGCAACGAGTCGCTCCACCCCACTCGGCTCGGCCGCTACGAGATCATCGGTCTGCTCGCCACGGGCGGCATGGCAGAGGTGCACCTCGGTCGACTCATGGGCCCCAGCGGGTTCGAGCGAGTGGTCGTGGTCAAGCGCATCTTGCCCCACCTCGCGCGCGAGGCGGCCTTCGTGGACATGTTCTTGGATGAGGCGCGCATCGTCGCCAAGATCAACCACAAGAACGTGATCCAAGTGAGCGAGCTCGGCCGCGAAGCGGACGAGCTCTTCTTGGTGATGGAGTTCGTGGAAGGCGAAAGCCTGGGCGGCTTCATGCGTAGACACTGGGGAAATGAGCGAGAAATTGGCTTCGAGCTTGCGGCGTACATCGTGTCGGAGGCGTGTGCAGGTTTGCACGCTGCGCACGAGCTGAAAGACGAAGATGGTCGGCCTCAAGAGGTCGTACACCGTGACGTGTCGCCGCAGAACCTGATGGTCACCTACGACGGCCAGGTGAAGGTGCTCGACTTTGGCATCGCCAAGGCTGTCGATCGGTCGGCGCGTACGAGCACGGGGACACTCAAGGGCAAGGTCGAGTACATGTCTCCGGAGCAGTGCAAGGCGCAGCCGCTCGATCGTCGCTCCGATATCTTTGCGCTAGGCGTGTTGCTATACGAGCTCTCCGCCAGCAAGCGCCTGTTTCGGCGCGGCAACGAGCTCGCTTCGCTGCGCGCGGTGTGTGAAGATCCGATCCCGCTTCCTTCTGCCGTGGTGCCTGGCTTTCCGCAGGAGCTCGAAGCGATCTGTCTGAAGGCGCTCGCGCGCGAACGCGAAGATCGATTCAAGAGCGCCGACGAGATGCGACGGGCGCTGATCGCGTTCTTGCGCACGACAGAGCATGTCGGCATGCACGAAGAAGCGCTCGGCATTCGCATGCGCGAGCTGTTCGACGACAGGCTCGAAGTGAAGCACGCGCTCTTGCGGAAGGTGCGCGCAGGAACGAAAGTCGCCTCCATGCCAGCCCCTGAAGTCGATCTCGGGGTCACGGTACCTGTCGTTCCCACGATGGCGTCGCTCGTGATCGCGCCTGCAGCGCAGCCTGTCAGCGAGCAGGCTGCGTCGGCCAAACGCTCCATCCGCGCACCGGCGCTGATTGTCAGTGTTGCGGTGGCCACCGTGCTTGGCTGGGCGACGTTCTCGAGCATGAGGTCCGGCAGTGTGGCGACGGCGGGGGCGCCGACAGAGAGCAGCGCCATCGGGCTCGCGCAGGAGCCAATGGTGTCGCCTGCTTCAGCCAGCGTGAGCCCGAGCAAAGTGGAGATCGCGCTAGCAACGACACCCTCAGGCGCACGCGTGTTGATCGGCAAAGAAGAGCGCGGCACGACGCCAATGAAGCTGTCGCTGGACCGCGGCGACGATGAAGTCACCGTCGAGCTCTGGCTCGAGGGCTACGAGACGAAGAGCGAAACGGTCGTGCCCAATGTCGACCAGCGGATGTCGCTTTCACTCACGCGGCACTCTCTCACGCCGCAGCAGGGCGCTCCAGTCGTCCGAAAGGTCGTTGCGCCCGCTTCTGCGGCTCTGTCGGCGGGTCGCTATCGCAAGTTCAACTGACGAGAAGCCCTCGTGTACAGCGTGCTCGCCTCGGTCAGTGGACCCGCACTGGAACCGGCTGCGCGAGCCAATTGCGCTTCGATGATATCGAAGCACAATTGTGCCATGATGTGAGCGTGAAGAAGCGGGCCGGCGGCACGACACACCTCTCCATCTCACTCCCCACGGAGGAAGCGAAGATCCTCAAGCAGAGAGCGAAGCGTGTTTACAACGGCAACGTTTCACGGGTCGTCAGTGATGCGATCCGATTCATCGCGTACGAGGAGGCTCGAGACGCCCTCATCGCCTCGTTCGGCGGAAGAGGCAAACCCACGTTGGCGGAGGCTGCCCAACTCGACCTGGCGTGGGGTCTGGTAGCGAACAAGTCGGCGTGACTGGTCCAGCGATCACGTTTGACACCGGCGCCCTCATCGCGCTCGAGCGCCGCAAGGACCGCGCGATGAAGGTCTACACCCATGCGAAGGATCGCGGCCTCGTCGTCGCTACGCCAAACGTGACGGTGGCTGAATGGTGGCGTGGGCGCAGCGACCGGCGTGAAGCGGTACTCCGAGGGCTGCTCGTCGAGCCCGCATCGGACGAGGTCGTGAAGCTTGCGGGTGTTGCGCTCGCGAAGGTGCGATCGGCAACGACCATCGATGCGATCGTCGCCGCGTTCGCTGTGCAACGCACCGGTATCGTCTACACGAGCGATGTCGCTGACTTCGAGGCGCTGCACGTCTTCTTTCCCGCGCTCCGCGTGTTCGCCATCTGATCCTCCACTACGCAAGGGTCGATATGAGCCGCCAACCTGGATGTCGACAGGGTCCGCTCGCTATCGCAAATTCAACTGACGAGAAGCCCTCGTGTGCAGCGTGCTAGCCTCGGTCGGTGGACCCGCACGACCTCGCCGATTTGGACGGCGGCGCGACGGCGATTCAGGCGCCGACTCCCATCAAGCGAGGCCCCACCGGTCTCGTGCTCAGCATCGTCGAAGGCCCCGAGCGCGGGCAGAGCTTCGAGCTCTTGCCGAACCGGGCCGCGCCGCTCTTGATCGGCCAGAGCCCCTCGTGCGACGTGAAGCTCAGCGACAAGCACGTGTCGCGCCGCCACGCCTCGCTCGAGATGGTGAAGGGCCGCGTGGTGCTCACGGATCTCGAGTCGACAAACGGTACCTTCGTCGATGGCATCTCGATTCTCGGTGCCTATCTGCGCGGCGACGAGTCGTTGCGCGTGGGTGCGACCGGCTTTCGGCTCACGCGACGCGATGTCGCGGCGCCGCCCTCGCTGCCGCACGGGGTCGAGCCGCGCTTCGGCAAGCTGGTGGGCTCGAGCCGCGAGCTCGGTCGGCTGTTTTCGCTGTTCCGCAAGCTGGCCGTGTCGGACGTGCCAGTGGTGATCGAGGGCGAAACAGGCACCGGCAAAGAGGTGCTGGCAGAGTCACTACACGACGCGGGTCCGCGCAGCGGCGGCCCATTCGTCGTGTTCGATTGCACTGCGGTGCCCGCGAGCCTGATGGAAGCTGAGCTCTTCGGCCACGAAAGGGGGTCGTTCACCGGAGCCACCGCCACGCGAAAGGGCCTCTTCGAGCAGGCCTCCGGCGGCACCCTGCTGATCGACGAGATCGGTGACCTCGACATGTCGCTGCAGCCGAAGCTCTTGCGCGTGATCGAGCGCCGTGAGGTGCGCAGAGTCGGCGGCACCGAAGCCATTCGCGTCGATGTACGGCTCTTGGCAGCGACGCGGCGCGATCTCGACAAGGCCGTGCAAGAGGGGCGCTTCCGCGACGATCTGTATCACCGCCTGGCGGTGGGTCGGGTCGAGCTGCCACCGCTCTCGAAGCGCATTGGCGATGTCTCCGAGCTAGCGCGGCACTTCTGGGCAGAGCTCGGCGGAGCACCGCCGGGCCCGCCGGCGGAGGTGATCGCCCAATGGGAACGCGCCTCCTGGCCTGGCAACGTTCGCCAATTGCGCAACGCCGTCGCGCGCCGCATCGCGCTCGGTGAGCTCGGCGACGACTTCGCCCGCGATCTGGAGATCGCGCCTTCCCAGCGCGGGGGCGCCTCCGACGACGGCGACATCATCGCCAGCGTCATCGCCCAGAAGCTGCCACTACCATTGGCGCGGGTGCGCGTGATCGAAGCGTTCGAGGCGCGCTACATCGCGGCCGTGCTGGCCGAGCACAATGGCAATGTCGCGCTCGCGGCGAACGCATCTGGTATCGCGCGGCGCTACTTTCAGATCTTGCGGTCCGGTAAGCGCCGGCTGTAGAGCGCCGGCGGGCCGGACCGACGATTGACGTTGCTTCAGCCATCCGGGCGTGCGCCGGCTGCTTTCTAGGCGAGCTCGCACCAGCTACGGCACGGCTCGCAACGGGAGCACCATGCGCCGCGTCTTTTCTCCCAACCGGACGAAGTCGAGCCTCGCGTACCAAGCGACGAGCCCCCCCGTCCCCGGACCGACCGCGAGGAAGCTACCGCCGACAAGCGCGGCCTCTCGCTTGGTGATCTGCGCCGCGCGCATGACCAACGCTGCACCGATCCCTCGACCGTGCAGGCGTCTGGCGACCCCGAGTCGGCCCAGCAGAAAGCCGCCGATTAGCGGATAGGGTGCGGCGCCAACGCCGATCGTCCTCAAGAGCGCTGGCTCGACTCTGACTGTCACCGGCGAAACGGTGAAGTACCCGGCCACGCTCCCCGCAGGATCCGAGGTCACGTAGATCTGGCTGAAGCCCATCGCTTGCTCCGTGGCTGCGCGATCTCGCAGGAAAGCATCGATGTCAGGGTCGCCGGAGTCGAAGTCGCCCACGACGTGCGCGCGCCCGAGTGGGACCACGGGAGACAGCTCGACGGCGCTGCTCACCGCCTGCGCGGAACCTGCGGCAACGGTCCGAACATCGAATCCGCCTTCTTCGCGGCGGAGCGCGCCCGCGCGGAAGGGCGGGTTCGGGCTGCCAGTGCGCGGAGCAGCAGCTCTTGCTCCGGTACGCTGAGGTGCCACTCGGCGGTCTCCGCCAGATCGTGGGCCACGCGTTCGGCTACCGCCACCGTCAGGTACTCCGCGACGGTCTGGCCTCGACGAGCTGCTGCCTTGGCGAGGTGATCCTTGAGCAGCGTCGGAAGTCGAAACTCCTGACGCTCGTTGGCCGGCAACGATCGGTACGCGGCCGTTCGGGAGGTCATGAGCCTCCGTACAAGGTACGTACAAATTTGGGTGAGGTCAAGCGCTCGCTACGTAAGACCCGGCAATGGCCCTTGATGTTTGGCGTGCTGGGCGCCACTACCAAAGGTCGTGTCTTCGCCGCCGAAGGCCTGCAACACCGAGGTGAACACGTTGTGTGTCGACTCGTTGGTGCCGTAGTCGAAAGCCGTCGTCTCGGTCGAGGCGTAAGTGTTGTAGTTCAGGTGTCGGCCTGTCTTGAAGTAGCCACCAGCGCTGCCGGCGAGCAACATCGGAATACCGGCCGAGCCGTGCATGACACCACTCGAGAACTCGCTCGTCATCAGCATGAGGCTGTTGTCGAGCATCGTGTTGCCGCCCTCCATGAAGGCAGGGTCGTCGAGGCCCTCGGCCAGCTCCTTGAAGAGGCTCATGCGCCAGCGGCGATTCTCGAACATCTCGGTGACGAAGTTGTCCAGAAGCTCCGGACTTGGGCCATCGAGACCCACGTCGCCAGCGTAGTGGTGAAGTGAATGGCCGATGTCGAATCCAGAGTCCATCAAGAGCCCTGAGGGCGCCCACGGCGCGAGAATGTCCTTGATCTCGAGGTTGGCTACATTGGTGAGCCCGCAACGCAGCGCTGCCAAGATGATCTTCACATGTAGCGAGCCGACGAGGTCTCCTGGCATGTTGGCAGGGTCGTTGATGCCGGTTGGGGGCTCGCACATGACGGCCGCTGCATTCAGCTCTTTGTGAAGCGCGTTCAGATGGTCCAGATGCGCATCGATCTGATGCATGTCCGACTGACTGACGATGCCGCGGAACTTGTTGTAGCTGTCGATCACGCCCTTCATCACGCCGCGACGCTTCAGCTGCAGGTGCTCGTAGGCCGGGTCCGGCTCGTCGCCGGTGACGCCGTCGAAGATCGTCGCAAACGCGGCCTCTGGGCTGGCTTCGCCGTCGACTCGTTGGTTTGCACCGGAGTAGTAGGGCGTGCCGTAGTTGTGGCCGTCGACGGTGAGGTGAATGCGGTTGAACTTGACTGGAAATTTCTCGGCGAGCCGCTCCGCGAGCACGTGATCGATCGATGCGCCGAGGGCGACGGTGCTGTCGTACGTCTCCGGATCGGGGTGATCGCACATCGCCGCCGTGAGCGCGGTGTCGTTGGAGACGCCGTGGCCGCCAGTGTTGTAGGCGCATTGCTCTCGGGCAGCGAGGTTGTCGATTCCGCGCAAGACCAAGAGCTTGGATTTGACCGCTTCCAGATCTTGCATGATCGGGCCGAGCTCGAGCTTCTCGCCTGCGCTGGCCGGCTTCCAATAGTCCACCCCATGATGGAAGCCGTCACCGTTGAAGAGGCCCCCATCAGAGAAGTCGCTGCCATGGCCTTGGTTCACGAGTGTGCCGCCGTGCTCGAACACAGTGAGAAAGCGCCGGGCGGTGGAGCCGCCTGCCCAGGCCTTGCCGTGCGTGAACTCGAGCAATGGCAGCCCCAGCATGCCGCCTCCGGCGAGGGCCAAGAAGGCACGGCGCCGTGTGTGTTTCAGCTCTCGCACAAGATGGCGGCTCATTGGCCCTCCTCGATGTTGATGTAGCGAAAGGCATCGCTCGTGATGATCGCGACTACCAGGTCGCGCATGCTACCGCCGTCGGCCAGCTGTTCTTGAATGACGCCGAGTGAGCACTGGTCGGCTTCGTCGAGCTGTTTGCTGATTGCCTGTTGGTACCAGCGCTCGGCAAAACAATCGCGGGCCTGGGCGCTCGTGGAAAGCTCGCTCGAGAGCTCGATCGCGCCCTGCAATGCTTCTCCTTCCGGCAGATATCCGCTGGCGTCGATGGGGAGTCCGGAGGTCACTTCGTTCGTCTGCCAGCGGCCGATTGCGTCGTAGTGCTCGAAGGTGAAGCCGATCGGATTGATCAGACTGTGGCAGTGGACGCAGTCTGTGCCGTCCGTGCGGCCGGCGACGTCTTGGCGCACGGTCAGGATCTCGCCATCGACGTTGCCTCCTTCAGGCGGAATGTTGTTCACGTTCGGGGGTGGGTCACCGAGCCCCTCGCACAACATCTCTTTCAGCACCCACACGCCGCGCCGAATGGGCGCCGTGACGTTACGGGTCGACAAGGTGGTGAGAAACGCAGCGCGCGTGAGCAGCCCGCCCCGCTCTGCCTTGTCGAGATCGACCCACTCCCAGGTGGCGGCGTCTTGCGGTCCGGAAACACCATAGAGTGTCGCCATCGGTCCGTTCACGTAGGCGTATCTCGCCGACAGAAGATCCTCGAACGAGCCGTCTTCTTCGAAGGTCCTGCGAATGAACGCCTGTGTTTCAGCGCGCATGGCGGCGACGAGCTCGTCATCGAACTCCGGGTACAGCGCGGCGTCCTTTTCGGCCTCCTCGAGCGGGTGGTGGAGCACGCCGCCATCGAGCTGTAGCCATGAAGACATGAACTGCTGTACGGCGAAGTCCGCGCGCGGATCGGACAGGAGCCGCTGGGTCTGCATGGCGAGGCCTCCCTTGTCGCTGAGCTCGCCGTCAGTGGCTGCGGCCAAGAGGGCGGCGTCCGGGGTGGTGTTCCACAAGAAGTACGAGAGCCGCGTCGCGACTTCGTGATCCGTCAGGGGGCGCGCGGTTTCGGTGCTGTCTGTCGCTCCGGCTTCGTACATGTAGATGAGCGCGGGGGATTGCAGCACCACTTGCAGCAACGTCTCCATCGCCTCGGCGAACGTGCCGATGGTCAACGCCTCGCTGTAGATGCCGAACAGCACGGTTCGCTCTTCATCTGTGAGCGGGCGTCGGAACGCGCGAGCCGCGAAGCCATCGAAGAACCCGTTGACGCACGTATCGTCCTTGGCTCCGCCGATGTCACAGGGAAACACCGTCTCGGTCCACGCGTCCTGGCGACCGATGATCTGCTCAGCGCTGTCCCGCAGCTGCCGAACCTCTCGTTCGGAGATGATCTCGCCGCCCTCGTCGAGCTCGGCCTCGAACGCGTCGTCGCCAAAGAGATCGCGAACCGTGTTGATGTACTGGGTCGACGTCAGGCGGCGAAGCGGGTGGGGCGCCACGTGAACGTTGCCGTCGCCGCACACCAGCGGCCCACTGCCAGGCCCGCCGGCAGCATCAGCGTCGGCGCCGCCAATGTCGCCGATGCACCCTGCGCTCGAGGAGAGCAGCATCAGCGAGCCAAACCCGAGGAGGTTGAGACGTCGTTGGGTCATCGGGCCTCACATAAAGCACCCTGCGTGCCAGCCTGAAATCGGCAAAAAGCCGGCGTTTGGGGCCGGCTAAGCCGCGCGGCGATCAACTTGATCGTGCCCTGCGGATCAAGTTGATCGCCCCCCCTAGGTCAGAAGTCGACCTGAAGGCGCGCACCCGTCGGCGAGACCCAAACGGTCGCTCTGGGCTCGTTGGCGTTGCTGGTGCCGACCACATCGACGATGCCCCATACGACGCCGGCGAGGGTGATCGCGCCACCGACGCCAAAGAGGATGTTGGCTTGCAGCGCGAAGTCGGACGCCTCTTCTTGCAGGGTCACCGCGTCGACTCCGGTGGTCGCGGGGTCGTCTGCTTCGCTGCTGCTGGAGAGCGAGAAGCCACCGAGGATGCCGCCCGCGCCGAAGGTCAGCGCGCCCGCGCCAGCGAGGAGCCACGGCAGCGCAGAGGGGCGACGGGGGTCCCCCGGCGGCGGCGCTTTGTCTTTCGGTGGCGGCTCCGGCTCTCCCGCTTTGCGCGCGCGCTCTGCCAGCTGCGCTTCGATCGTCTTGACGCGGGCCTCGACTGCGCCGCGATCTTTCGACTGCGGGTCCGCTGCGAGGTAGGCCTTGTAGGAAGCGAGCGAGGCCTCCAGGTTGCCGAGCCCTTCGTAGGCGCGTGCCAGATTGTAGTCGAGCACCGCGTCGGGCGCGATTTGCTGTGCTTCGAGCAGTAGATCGATGGCAGCTTGGAAATGGCCGGCCTGATATTCGGTCTCGGCTTTGTCGAAGAGGCGGCCTGCCTTGGCCTCTTCTTGCGGGCCCGCGACGGCTGTTCGAGGACCCAGCGCGCAGGCGACCAGCAAACAGACGTTGGCTACGGCTTTGAAGGTTCGCGCCATGTCAGGCTGAAAAAGTCGCGCGGGCTGGCTGTCTTCCAATACTCCTTCTTGGGCGCTTTCAAGTCGGAGAGCAGCGGAGAGCTGGCGATGAGCTCACCGCCAGCGTGCGCATAGGTGATGAAGCGCGTGTACGAGTAGTTGATGTCGAGCTCGGCTGCGACAGTCATGCCGGCGGCGATCAAGCCGTCGGCGAGCCACTCTGCGGTGACGTAGTCGCCGATGGCGAAATAGAGCGTGCGGCTGTCTTTGCCGAACGCGATCGCGCTGCGGCGGATCTCCTTGTTGCCGTCTTCCGCGCCGCCCCACTTCTTGGCCTTGTACTCGTTGTCGAGGTCGGGGTTCTTTGCGCCGTTCTCGATCAGGCAAGGCGGCGTTTGTCGAAAGAACTGGTGACCTTCCAGCGCGCTCTCCATCGCGGAATGAGTGCCGAGGCGGTAGCTGCCGTCCTTCAGCTTTGCGAAGGTGCACGTGTCTCGCTGCGCGGGCACCACTGTCTCACCAGCGAGGCCCAGGCCGTGACCGCCGTGCCTTTTCTTGAAACCGCCGTTGGTGACCGCGATGAGGTTCGGCTGCGCTGACGCGGGCACCAGACCGGTGCGCTGCGACAGCGGAAACGTGGAGCCTTCAGGCTCTTCAGGGCCGAGGATCAGGTCCATCGAGACGCGGGTGGTGTCGATCGCGACGAGCTCAACCACGACGAAGCCGCGGATCTTGTGCGGATGAACGATCGAACGGCGCAGCGGAGACTCGTGGCCCGCGCCTCGGTGTACGTCGAGGCTCGCCCACTCGCCGTCGCCCGGCTTTTTGGTGCGCTCAACAGGGGCAGCAAAGCTCTTCGGCGGAAACTCGCCGCCGGCTGCCGGAGCGAGCGGATCCGCAGAGGGAGCGGCTGAGACTGCGGCGCAAGGTGGGCAACCTGGTTCGGTGCCGCACACACAGTTGCTGATCAGGACCGACGGTGATGGCTCTCCGGTGGGCCCAGGTGGTGGCGTGCGCTTCAGATCGTCGGAAGCTGCGGAGCACGCGATCGACCCTAGCCCGAGCGCGATGGTGAGGGAGAGCTTCAACTTCGTCATCATCATCACCATCATCATCATCGCGCTGACGCAGCCGAGAGGTCGCGACCACCCTTGGCGAGCGGAGGCGGCGCCACACCGAGAAACGACGCCAATGTGGCGGCGTAAGCGCGATGGTCGACGCGCTCTTTGGGATCGAAGGCGGGAACGGCTGGTGCCTCTACGGCGCTGCTCCGCGGCGCGCGCACGATTAGCGGCACCGCCCGATCGAAGAGATAGGGAGAGCCATGATTGACGCCGTCGCCGATGACGTAGCCGCTGTCGAAGAACACGCCGGGTTTGGTGAGCAAGTAGACATCGCCGCCGCTCGATCCGTCAATCGAGCGGCAGAGCAGGGCGTCGAGCGACTCGTCGTCGAGGGGCGGGCAGCTCGCGGGTGACTTGCGAACGTCCAGCGTGCGCGCGACACCGGGGATCTTGCCGAGGGCCTTCTCGACGGCGCGCGTGAGCTTGTCGCGCTTCTCTGCTTTGAGACTTCGGGCGGCTTCGGTGAAGACAATGAACGGATCCGAAGCGCCCTTGATCCAGTCGCCGGCACCGACGGCCTTGTCGGCTGCGTCTTCTGCCGCCTTCGCGACGTCGTACTCTTGCAGCCGAATCGAGCGGTCGCACCGTCGCTCGAAGCGATCAGGCGTGGGCAAGCCGCAAAAACCCTGATTCATGACCTCTGGTGTCGGGCTCACGCCATGGTCCGAGCTGAGCACTACCGCATAGCCGTCGCTGCCGAACGTCTGGTCGAGCTTGCCGAGAAAGGCGCCGAGGGCCGCATCCAGCCGCAACATCTGGTCCCACGCTTCTGGCGCGTCGGGCCCGAACACGTGGCCGACGTAGTCGTTGGCCGATAGACTAATGGCGAGCAGTGCACGCCGATCGTCGCTGCGGATCGCCGTTGCCGCACCCAGCGCGAGGTCGAGCACCATGCTATCGGCGAAGGGCGTGGCGCGAATCGCGCTGGGCGCGTTGGTGGCAGCGCTGAAGTCGTGAGGAAAGCGCCGGCCGAGACCGAAGAAGTCCCCTTGTCCGATGTCGGGGGCTGGCAGATCGGTGTTGGCGGCCAGCCATTTCACGTCCAGCGGCAGCCACGCCTCTTTGCGATACGCCGCCCCGCCGCCAACGGTCACGAGCTTTTCTGCCCAGCCCTGCGACACGGCTGGCGTGAACGCAGTCGACGAGACGAAAGCGTCCAGCGTGGTGTCGAACCAGAGCACGCTGTCCGGCTTACGCCCGCCCCCAAACATCGCCGCGCGGTCTTTCATCGAGAGGGAGATGATCGTCGCGTTCGGGTGCTCGCGTCGCAGGCCATCTGCAACGGTGTCGACCTTCAGGCTCTTGATGGATGACCCGACGCGGTCGAGCGCGCCCAGCGGGCCGGCGAGCTTGGTGGCGGCGTCGAGGAAAGGGTTCTGCCATTTGCCATTGGCGTCGAGCCCACCGTTGGTGGTGATGCCGGAGTCGTGCGCAGTACCTCCGGTGAATAGCGCCGCATGGCCTGGCCCTGTCGCGTTGTAAGCGTGCCCAAAACGAAGCTCAGCGGTGGCGTTCGCTTCAGCGAGCAATTTTGCGAAGCCGCCTGTTTTGGGGAGTGTTTTCCAGCGCTCGACCGCGAGCCAAAGCGGGAGCTGATCGATGACGATCGCGACGATCAGGGGCGAGCTGCGCGGCTTCTGTGGTGGCTCGGCCGCCTGGCTCGCGGCGGGGGCGGCGGCATTGGGGCGCGCCGGCGTCTGGGCGCTTCCGCCGCAAGCAACGAGGCCTGCGGCGAGAAGAAGCGAGCCGATAGGAGGGGCGGAGCAGCTCCTTGCGGAGCCGATCGAGGGGGCGCGTGCCCTTGTCACGATCAGTTGACGGTGCCCGGGCTGGGCAGAGGGGCGAGCGCCCAGTCGTTCGAAGCGTCGTTGGTGTCGATGCCGTTCGGGAGACGAACCAACGAACCACCGGCGATGTCGGCTGCTGATGTTGCTGTCGTCTCGACGAAGTCGATGGTGCCGACACCGGTCACCACGCCCATCGTGACCGACCCTTCATACGACAACAGGTCTACCGCGGTGGTGCCGTTGAACAGACCGATCGCGTCTGGACCCTGCTGAACCTGGTCTTGCATGCCGGAGAAGGCGATCTCGAGCGCGCCATTGTTGATGGTGCCGAGCGTCGCGTTGCTCGCGATCACCAGGTACTGCCCAGAGGCGAGGCTGCCGCTGAGCACGACCGAGGTGTACTGAAGGTTGTTGGCGCCATTGACCAAGCGGACTGTGTAGCCGGTGAGATCGACGGCCGCCGAGGTCGGGTTGAAGATCTCGATGAACTCGGCCGTGTCGACGCCAGTTTGATCGTAGTCGACCTCGTTGATCACCAGACCGCCGGAGCCCATCGCCACCGTGATGTCGGCGCTGTCGCTGAGCGCACCAGCGGTCGCCGTGATCGTTGCGGCGGGGCCGACGGCGAGATCGGTGTACGTGAACGAGACCGACGTCTGATCGGCCGGGACGACCACGGAGACCGGCAGTGTCCCGTCGCCGACAGGGGCCACGCCGAGGTCCACAGTGATGCCGCCGGGAGGCGCCGGGATGTCGAGATCGACAGTGAGCAGCGCGGTGCCGCTGGTGGCGATCGTGACTGCGGAGGGGTTGATGCCGAGGGCAGTCGGCGCCTCGTTGGCGGCGAGCACGCGAACGTCGGCATTGCCGGTGTCCCCATCGAGCGAAGCAGTCAGCGTCGTCGCCGGGGTCACGGCCACGCCAGTGAAGTTGACGGTGGCCGTCGACTGGCCGTCGAGGACGGTGACGCCGCCACCCTGCACCGTGAGGAAGCCGCCGCCGCCTGTGACGGCGACGAAGGTGTCACCTTGCGCGGGAGCAGTGAGGACCACCTGGATTGCCGTCGGGATCGAAGGTGTGTCGGTTTGTCCGACGCGTACGAAGGTGCTCGGCAGCGAGAAGCCTGCCAGCGTGGGGTCGCCCAGGACGAGATCTGCGGCAGAGCGGACCTCGAGCTTTTGGCTGCCGTTCCGGTAGTCGAGGATGCCGGTCAGCGACAGGTATGAAGTGCCGACGTTCGGGAACGGAGCGGTCAAGAACAAGAAGTCGTTCACGCGCAGGGCGCCGTCGACCTCGAACTCGTTGGTGGGTGCGCCGTCGCCCGGGCCGGGTGTGGGATTGATGCTGGTCACGACGACGTCGTCGACGCGAGCGAGCACGGCTTCGTATTCGTTCGCCGTCGCGCCGCCGGCCTCGGCGGCGCTCAGCACGACGGGCAGGGGAGCCGCCTCGCCGCTGGAGGTCGCCGCCACGGTCGCGTTGGTCAGCTGGATTTGACCGAAGAAGTCGCTGGTGGTGGCGGTGGAGATGTCGATACGGGTGCCAGCGGCGAGCGCCACACAGTCGACCGTGGGCGAGTAGACGAATACGCCGGAGTACTCGGGCGCGACGTAGCTCGCGTCGCCCAGCTTGTGCTGCGCGAAGAAGCCGCGCGTCGGCGAGCAGCCGGTGACGAGCAGGTTGTTGATGGCGACAGCGCCAGTGACATTGGCCTGCTTGACTTCGTACAGCGTGGTCGGGCAAGCCGAGTTGCCGGGGTTGGGCTCTGCGCAGTCGTCGCAGACGTCGCCCTTGTCATCGTCATCGGCGTCTTCTTGCCCGGGGTTCGGATCCGTCGGGCAGTTGTCGAGAGCGTTGAGGATGCCGTCGCCGTCGGAGTCGCCCGCCGCCAGCGGCACACAGATATCGGTGTTGGCGTTGATCGGGCAGGGGTCACAGGGGTCGCCGTCGTCATCGCCGTCGAAGTTGCCTTGTGCACCCATGTCCATCGGACGCGCGGGATTGAAGACGGTGGGGCAATTGTCGCTCGCGTTGGGAATACCGTCGCCGTCGGTATCGCCGGCGCTGAGGTCGCCGCTGTAGATGGTGGAGCCCATCACTGCTGCCTGTCGCATCGGCTTGCAGCTGGGCTCGTTGGTGGGGGCGCCGCAGAAGAAGGCCGGGTAGATGCCGCCCCCGACCGAAGCCTGAAGTGCCGGAAAGGACTTCTGGATGTCGTCGGTGGCGCACAACCGCTTCGGCGTGCCGCACACGTCGATCACGTCGCAAGTTCCTGCAGCGAGCGCTTCAATCGTTGCCGCGTCGCCGTAGAGCGCCTCGCCACCACGAAGCACGAGCGCGACCGAGTTGGGCTCGCCGTCGATGATGGCGCGGTAATCGGTGCTGGTCTTCGCGTCGTAGATGGCGATGTCGGCGACTAGGCCTTCGTCGATCGAACCGATCAGATCCTGGGCATGCAATGCGCGCGCGGCATTGATGGTGACCATGCGCCAAAGGTCGCGATCGGTGAACGCGTTGTCGTAGTAGTTGGTGTTGAGCTCGTCCGCGCAAGTGAGCTCGCGGAACATGTTCATCGAACCCGTCGGGATCCAATCGGTGCCGAGCGCGATGTTCACGCCGAGCCGCTTGGCAGCCGTCACCATGGCTGTGTTGCCGTACAAGGTGACGTTCGAGCGTGGCGACCAGATCAGGCTGGTGCCGTTCGCGGCCATCGCGGAGTACTGGTTCGGCTCGAGGCCGACGCCGTGAATGAAGGCGCTGTTCGACTCGAGCAAGTCTTCGCCTTTTTTGCCTTCACCGTCGATGCACACGAACTCGTTCTGCGCGGCGCTGTTGATGCCTTCGGAGACGTGCGGAAGGTAGGCGTCGTCCATCGCGATCGACATCTGCGTGTCGATGTCCGGGTAGCCGCAACCGCTCGAGATCTGCGTGCCGCCGCTATCGCCGAGAGGAAACGTCTCGAAATGGGCAGGCTCGTTGCCGAGGCCCTCTTGGGCGTCTTTGTCGAGGTTGCGCAAGAAGCCGGTCGCGCTGCCCGAGCCGACGAGCGAGGTGGCGCCGCTCAACATGAAGCGCAGCTCGCCCCATCGAATTTCGTCCTGTGAAGCGCCGCCCGCGGCGGGGATCTGGGTGTGGCCGTTCTGGCCTTTGCGCCACTCGTGGCGGTGCTCGTAGCGCTCACCCGTGTCGGTGTACGGGCTGTTCTGCGCATAGGTGATGTGCTCGTGTGTGTTGATGAGGCCGGGCGAGACGACAGCTTCCGGGCACTCGATGCGTGTCGCGCCGTTTGCTGTGGCTTCGCAATCGCAGCCCACACAGGTGATCAAACCGGCCGGGTCGACTACCACCTGGCCGCCGCGGAAGATGGTGTACGGGCTTAGGACGTCGCCGAGGATGATGCGCGTCGCGTTGCCTGCAGTAACGCTGCACGTGCCGCTCGGTAGAGGAGTCAACGTTGCACACTCCACCTCCTCGGGTGACGTGGTGCAGTCGACTTCGCAGCCATCGAATGCGATGTCGTTTCCGTCATCGCAGTCTTCGTCCGTCTCCGGGATGCCGTTGCCGCATTGGGCGGGGATGGTTTCATCCTGGCAGGTGGCCGAGCAGCCATCGCCGCTGAGCTCGTTGCCGTCGTCGCATTCTTCGCCGGCCTGCGTGTTGCCGTCGCCGCAGCTCAGCGCGGTCTCGTCGGTGCAGCCGGCGGAGCAGCCGTCGCCGGCCTGCGTGTTGCCGTCGTCGCATTCCTCGTTGGCATCGACTTCGCCGTTGCCGCACTCGCCGCCTTCGGTGGTGCAGCTGGCGGAGCAGCCGTCGCCCCCAGCCCTGTTGCCGTCGTCGCAGCTCTCACCGGAGTCGACTTTGCCGTTGCCACACAGCGGATCTGGTGTGGGTGTCGTCGAGTCGTCGCCGCAGCCGCTGAGGGAGCCGCCAAGCAGAATCGAAAGCAGGAGAAAACTGGCAAAAGCGGAAAAGGAAGAGGAACTGCGGCGCTTCATCCCTCGGCTATACTCGAGCCCTCTCTTCCGCCAAAGGCAGATCCCGGGCGCCTGCAAAGCGTCCCGTGCCTGTCTCGGCTCCGTCACCCCATACGGCCAGCGTGATCGCCCCACCTTGCAGGCCTGCACAACTGCTGTTTCGCTTTAGAACAGCGTGCGCCGGGGCAGGTTTCCGTTCCGACCAAAAGCGCAGCAGTCAGCGAGAAAGGCATTCGATGGCCGGCGACTGGCGCGTTTGGCACGCGACTTGTAATATGGATGCTCGAAGCGCCTGTGACGGTAATCCCCCCCCACCGTTGAGCGGGCGCTTCGTTTTTTTCTCCTCTCCTGTGGGCGAACGCCCGCAACGAGGGAGGATGCCGCTATATTGAGGTGCGAGTGTCGGAGCATCTCGCTCACCGCATCATCGGCAGATACGCGCTGTTCGATGTGCTGGCTGCTGGTGGCATGGCGACTGTCCACATCGGGCGCCTGCTAGGGCCGGTCGGTTTTGCACGCACGGTGGCGATAAAGCGCCTGCACCCACAGTTTGCAGCCGACCCCGAGTTCGTCTCGATGTT
>Ga0105048_10001624_pt1 | contig 36368 bp, 30 predicted proteins | sample MAT05_FD_78382 | JGI IMG/M metagenome (GOLD analysis project Ga0105048, IMG submission 78382) | Freshwater microbial communities from Lake Fryxell liftoff mats and glacier meltwater in Antarctica - MAT-05 | ecosystem: Environmental > Aquatic > Freshwater > Ice > Liftoff microbial mat | place... | reverse complement strand
GTACTTGTTCAAATCTGCGGCAGGGCATGACGTGGATTCAAAACAAAGCTCAGTCAATGTCTTCATAGAAGAGTCACTGAGAAGCCTACACTGTATGCTTGCATCAGTGTAGGTATGTCACGAAGGGTATAGCTTCACCAGGAAATGCCTTAATTGAAATCAATTTGCTAGCCAGAAAGCGACGTTACGCACATAGGTTTTAATATCTTCTAAGGCGCGTGGCTCTTTTTTCATGCCATCTCCCGGTGGCTCATCTACAAAAGTAGGACAGCCTTTGTTAATATCCCAGTTGTAATCTACTAAATGATGGAAGCTGGAGTTAGCTACTGCTCGTGCTAGTGTATTCCCTTGTTGATCTTGATGATGCTCGATCGCTACAACCAGATTGAAGTTACGACCTGTAAGTAAACTTTTACCCAGAGCAATTACCCGCGCATTGGCATTGCCCGAAGGGACGCCAATCCCACCTTCGTGGGGATGTGTTGGGAAAAATTCGATACTTCCCGAGGGTGAATTGGGATTTTTTAAAAGTTCGTGAATGGGTTCAACAATGGTAATTTTTTGATAATCGCCGTTAGCTCCAGAATGATAGTTGGGCCAGGATATATAAGTTGTGTATGAGTCATCTCGGCTCCAGCGCGATTCATCAGGATCGGGATTTTTGGTGTTGAAATAGTGGATATCACCAATGTCAACTAAACCACACATCGAACAACCCATATCCTGATGATCGCGTGTTGTCAAAATACCACCACCGCGTTGCCGAAAAGCATTAATTCCGGCAATGTCTTTTTCGGTTAAACCCTTATCCACCTCTAATCCAAATAGCCAAAGTTCATCAAAATCTGATTTGTCGAGACTACTTAAAACTGGGTCACTGCCTACTATATCTGATTCGTAATCGCGTCCCGTAACTTCAAATAAGGAGTTTCCTGCTTCGTCTTTAATCGATGCTAAGTAATCTTGTAACATCGAGAAACGAAAAATGCTCCAGTCATCTTCAGTCGTAGGAATCGTAGTCTGCAAAAGAATACGAATTGGTTTTATCATAACCTCTGCCAGATGAACACCACAATTGAGTATAGCGATCGCTTTGCACTAATGGTTAAGTTTTTAAATCTCTCAACATCCCTCCCAAGTATGAAAATAAATCACAACTCTAGGTAGTAGCGCCAGTAGTTGAGGATGGCTAATCTAGATAAAGGTGATTCGATATTCACTCCGGTTTAATTCACTACACCAATCCTCCGTGGCGCGTGCTGGGGATTTACTGCCTCTCTGAGTAAGCCAGATAGCCTCAATTAAACGTTCCTTAACACAGCGACAGATATGAAAGCAGATCAACTACTGAAAAACTATGCCGCAGGTGTCAGAGACTTTACTGGTGTCAACTTGAGCGAGGCAAACTTAAGGGAAGCCAATCTCAGTGGCGTAATTTTAGATAGAGCAATTTTAGATGGAGCTAATCTAAGTCACGCTAATTTAGCCCACGCAAGTTTGATTGACACGGACTTAAATGGAGCAGATTTGAGCAATGCTAACCTCAGTGGTAGCAACTTAAGCGGTGCTATTTTGGATGGAGCGATCTTGGATGGAGCCGCAATGGAAGGGGCTAATTTGAATCACGCTGATTTGACAGTTGCGAAACTGATTGACACTAATTTGAGTGACGCGGATTTGCACGAAGCAAGCTTGATAGCGGCGAATTTAGATGGAGCCGATTTAAGTGGTGCAGACTTAACTGTAGCCGACTTATCCCAGGCAAATCTCACTCAAGCAGATTTGAACCAGACAAATTTAAGCGGAGCAAATTTGGATGGAGCCAATATAGAAGGAACAATCCTGGATGAGAATGTGTGACACTACCAGCCAGATAAATCCATGACCACTCGCTTCTCTACGAGATGCTACGCGTAGCGTCTCGCAGAGAAGGGGCTGACTCACGTCCAGTATGCAACTCTGGTGGCGATATTTTAGAAGTTTATAGCGATCGTCATACCATTCCCAACTATGCCGGAAAAGCTGTTGTCACTGCTACACAAGGATGAATATTTGTCAACTATCCAAATCCCAAACTGCTTGCACCTTCACCTCCGGAAACACGCGCGAAAGTTGCAGCAATGGTTTATCAGGCATTAGTAGGTATTGGGCAAACATCTGCGATTAAATCAGTCTATGTAGGGTTGCATTCTAGGAGTTGACAAGTAAAATAGGAAACACTGCTTATCGGCTTAGTACTCTTGGGAAAACAACCATGTAGTTAAAAGCACGTTAGGCTAATATGCGATGGGTGACAAATCTTAGACCTATTGCCTAAAGCTAATAGCCCCATGTTAACAACACTTCCAGACACCTCTGCCAACTTAGCGATCGCCTTGTTAATTAACTATAGTTTCGATCTCAGTGGCTATACTGCCAATGAGCTAGTTGAGCGTTGGCAAACGCAATACCCGCTTCATTGGCTACACCTGGCAGTGATTGAGGCACTATATCAAGGTCGTTATAAAGCTGTTTCTGTACAACAAATTTTAGTATTTTGGCAGCGCCGGGATCAGGCTACATATCATTTCAACATGGAATTTGAACGGATGATTTGTAGCAAATTTCCCCAAAGTTTAACCTCATCGCCTCCTCCAGCCCTACCGCTAGCCAAGAAAAATCCCATTGTGGAGAAAGTCACGAGTCCTCAATTACCACCTGCTAAGATTCGTAACGGCTATCAAAAAAGCAATACTGCAACTCTACAACTGAAAAGTTACGAACAAAAAACATCTTTAGGTGAAGAAGAAGACAAGGAGGAAGCTAGGGAGAATAAAACTGTCCTGAAGTCTCCCCTTTCTGGAAAATTTGCTTCTTCGGCAACGCTTCAGTTATCGTCTGCTGTCAGCCAAAGGCAAGCTTCACAAGAAAGTCCACCGCCTTCACCATCACCAATTCCTCATCAACGACAGCCAAAACTGCTCCCACCTGCTCCCATTCATGCCCCAATCGGGCAATTTACTCCAGAAAAAAGCGATCGCTCTGAGTCTTTTACATCTAAACTCAAAGCGATGTCTGGCGAACAGAATCGGCCAATTGGGGGGAGTGGGGAGTAAGGAATGGGGAGTGGGGGGAAGAGGAGCAGGGGAAGCAGGACTAATTTAGATTTTTACTGTTCAACTAACTCTTTAAAGCGCTCATCATCGGCAATATCATCAAAATCTAGGTCAGTTACTGCGTCTTCTTTATACCTGGGATTAAGTTCAATTGCTTGTTGTAAAGTTAACAGAGATAGTTCAACTTGTCTTTGCAGTCCGTAACAGGCTGCTTTGTTGTAATAGGCACTGGCATAATCTGGGTTAATTTCTAAGGCTTTGTTAAAACTAGCGATCGCTTCATCATCGCGTCCCAATCTTACCAAGGTATAACCGCGTTTATCCCAGATTTTGGGAGAATTGGGTTGGAATTCCAGTGCTTTATCAAAAGATGCTATTGCCTCTTCATATTGTTCTAATGCTACTAGGGAAAGACCGCGATTCAACCAAGCAACAGCATCATCAGGCTTGATTTGTGTAGCTTTATCAAATGAGTCAAAGGCTTGCTGATGCTGTTGTAAGTTACCAAAAGCAACGCCGCGATCGCACCAAGCTTGATGATAATCTGGTTGAATCGCAATAGCTTTATTGTATGATGCGATCGCATCTTTGTAGCGTTTCAATCTCCCTAGAGTTAGACCTCGTTTTAACCAAGTCACAGGTTCATCAGCTTGGATTTTAACCGCTTCGTTGTAAGCTGCGATCGCATCTTCATAGCGCCTTTGGGAAAATAGCTCATCTCCCTGTTTTAAATACTCATCAGCATTTAATTCTGGTTCTTGTGGCTGTTCTTGTATTTCTTCCTCAACTTCAGAATTTACAACCTCTGGGATCGATACAGGTTTAATCTCAACGTCAACTTCAGAATTCACCGCCTCTAGGATAGATTCAGGTGTAATTTCAGTTAATTCCTGAAGGATAAGCTCCTTTCTTTCTTGGGCATCCAATTGTAACTCAGAGAGTTGAGAGACAAACTCAGTTTCTAATATTTCTAACTTCTCCAAAATGAGAATCTTTTGTTGTTGAGCATTCCATTGTAAATCTGAGAATTGCGAAGTAAACTCAGAACCAGATTTTTCTAAATTCTCAATAATTAACTCTTTGCGTGTTTGAGCATCTACTTGTAATTCAGATAGTTGATTGGCAAATTCTGACTGCAATGCTGCTAAACTCTCAACAATTTTGTTTTTTTGTTCTTGAGCATCTACCTGTAATTCAGATAATTGAAATTTCAATTCCTGATCTAATCTTCCTAAATTCTCAACTGTGATATATTTTTGTTTTTGAGCATCTACCTGTAATTTTGATAATTCTTCCGCAAATTCTGACGGCAATTTTGTTAAACTTTCAATGGCTATATCCTTTTGCCTTTGAGCATCAGACTGCCATCCAGAAAGTTGAGATGTGAACTCATCTCTTGATACTTCTAAATCAGCAACGGCTAGTTCTTGCTGTTGTTGCACACCTAACTTTAAATTAGACAGTTCCTCTGCCATGAGAGATGCTAATTTTCCTAGATTATCCAGCGCTATATCTCTTTGTTGTTGAGCATCTAACTGTAACTTAGATAGCCCAGAAGCAAATTCTGACTCTAAAGTTTGTATATTTTCTTGAGATTTTTTAAGTTCAGTTTCTAATCTACTTAATACCTGTGTTTTAGCTAAATCTAGCTCAGATGTAAGGTTAGATAAATATTCTTTTTGTTCGTTTTTAATCTGTTGTTGTAAACTAGACGTTTCCTCTTCTAATTCATAATTTATTTTTTTAGCCTCTTGAATAAGATTTTCAGCCTCTTGTTTAACGGTGGCTAGTTGATTTTTTAATTTTTCTATTTCCTGTAATTGTTGCATCGCTCTATCAACAATTTCACGGATTACCACGCGTCGCAGCAGCCAAAATAAAGCAATGATTGCGACTGGAAATAGACTTAATATAACTAGCCAGACATTGAGTAAGATAGTTGTCCGGCTAAAAGCGCTATTAAAATCAGATTGGACTTGCTGTTGAATTCGCTTTTCTGCTCTCAGTCGCGTTAATTCTTCCTGTTCCTGATTCGATAACACCGGAGCAGGAATTAGTGTTGGGGAAGGTGATGGTGCAGATTGTCCACTGGCAATTCCAGGGGACAGCAGTAAGGGTAAAAATACAATAGTGCTTTTTAGAATTAAAGCGAAAACAGCTTGATTTTTGCTCTTCATAACAACCATCTCAGTCTGTTGGTCAGTTTTTGAAGCGGCGTGCCTCTCTCCAATCTATAACAGAATTAAGTAGTGAAATGTTGTAGAGACAGTGGGAAATGCTGAACAATCCTTAACTAATGTGTTCCCTCGCTCTTACTGTACGTACAACTTCAGTGGTGGAGCGCAGTCAAGTTTTTAACATTTTTTTAGATATCCTATTATAACATTACTAGGTGAAAACCAAGCAGCACAAACAATAATTTATCAACCTCTAAAAGACAGATTGCACGAAAGTCGGCGCTTTCTTAGAGCATTCATCGAACTAAGTTCGGACTTTGTTTTTACAGATAGCAGTATGCAAAGTGTCAGATGTGTGTACTTCGCACTAACATTAGATTATCTAGGGTAAGCAGATTACTTATCCTACGATTAACTTAACAAAGGCGGTAAAAAATGGGTCGGATAAATCCTTATACACTGCAATTGCAGATTACCCGAATGTTTGAGCAAGGGCAATCATTTTTTGCCACAACCAAAGTACAGGAATGGTTGAAAGAACACAAACACAATCCAGAAGATTATGACATTCTTTTCCATAAAAAACCCGCGCCTCCTGGTTCCAAAGAAGTGATGGTGGTGGAAATTGAATTGCGCCGCAAAGATGGACAACCTGTAGATCCTTGGTTGCAGGAACAAGCAAATCTCCATGCCTGATTTTAAGAACTAGCAATTTCCAATTTAAACTCATATTATCTTAACATAATTTATCAAAAAAGAGCGTTCCCAATTGCGGAACGCTCTTTGTTATCTTTGTATCGAGCATAAATATCGTTTAAAATCATCAAAATTCCCCGTCTAACTTCAGCCTCAAAGCTTCTAATAAGAGGTTTACTCTTTCATAAAATTTGAATAAATATCAAGATTGGTGTGTAAATTTTATTTTTTTTAGTGAAATTCCCTGCAAGACTAACTGATATTTAATTAAGTGGCAACTCAGATTTTAGAAAATCTCTGCAATCTTTCTTCCATGCCAACGTTGCCCTGTAATCCGCCTGTGTGTACCAGCAGCAACGAATCGCCTCTACTAAAAAATCCCTGCTTTAGTAAATCCATCACTCCGTAAAACATTTTGGCGGTATATACGTAATCAAGGGGTACGCCATGTTCTTCTGTGAACTGCTGGCTGAAAGATAGCAGATCGTTGTTCACCTTTGCATAACCGCCAAAGTGGTAATCACATACCAATTCCCAGGAAGCGGGAGAAGTATATGGTGCGGGTAAACCAGAGGCGAGGTAATTTGTCAACAAACTTTCGATTTCTTGTGCGAGAAATGCCCCATTTTTTAGAACCGGAAAAGCGATCGCTCTTTGTCCTTCATGCAACGAAAGCGCAATACCTGCAAGTGTGGTAGCTGTACCACAGGCTACGCATATATGATCAAAGGCGTAGCCAGCCGTAGGCATCGCACGATCAATTATCTCTGTACAGCCGCGCACACCATTTAAATTACTCCCGCCTTCGGGAATAACAAACACCTCGCCGAAACGTTGTTGCAGATATTCTTCTAACGCTGGTGTGTTGCGCTGTCGATACATCTCGCGGTTCAGATACACAAGCTGCATACCCTGTTGTACAGCAAAACTCAGCGTAGGATTTAACGGTAGCCTCTCCTCCCCACGAATTACACCAATGGTGCGAAAACCGAAAAGATTACCAGCCGCCGCAGTTGCATAGATGTGATTGGAATAAGCGCCACCAAAAGTAAGCAGCGTTGTGAAATTTTTCTCCTTCGCCTCCAAAAGATTGTATTTCAGCTTAAACCACTTATTGCCGTTAACCCACGGGTGCATGAGATCCAGGCGCAACACATACAGATCAACACCAGCGTGGCGGGCGATTTCGCTGTTGATTTGTTGTATAGGAGGAGGAAAAAATATTAATGACATGCGTCACCATTCTAACTGATTATTTACATTTTCTCACATTCATTATTGATGATAAACATTGAGTAATTCCAATGGTAAATCAATCTAAATGATGAATAAAAGTTCCTGATGATTAGCTTTAGAAATTGGCATTTTACTAATTGAGTATTTCAGGTAAATATAAGAAACATAACACTTGCTCCAGATAATATTTTGTTGGAGAAAAATATGGTTGCACTCACACAGCTTGCTCAAGTTATTCCCAATCCAGGACGTTTGACAGTTCAAACTGTTGAAATTGCTCCTCAAACGACTGCTATTCGTTGTCTCGACTGGGATAGAGAGCGTTTTGATATCGAGTTTGGTTTACGGAATGGTACAACCTATAATTCTTTCTTAATTCAGGGAGAAAAAGTTGCTTTAGTTGATACATCTCACCGCAAGTTTGAGCAATTATATCTTGAGGTACTGCTGGGATTAATTGATCCAGCTACAATAGACTACTTGATTATTAGTCACACGGAACCAGACCACAGTGGATTAGTAAAAAATATTTTGCAATTAGCTCCCTCCATTACTGTAGTCGGTGCAAAGGTAGCTATTCAATTTTTAGAAAATATGGTTCACCAGCCTTTTAAATCAATGCAGGTGAAAAGTGGAGAGCGATTAGATTTAGGGAACGGACACGAATTAGAATTTATCTCTGCGCCTAACTTACACTGGCCTGACACAATCTTGACTTATGACCACAAAACTTGCACTCTCTACACTTGCGATGTGTTTGGGATGCACTATTGTGATGACCACACTTATGATGAAAATATTACTTTAATAGAGGAAGATTTTCACTATTACTATGATTGTCTCATGGGCCCCAATGCCCGGTCTGTCTTGGCAGCTTTAAAGCGGATTGAAAAGTTAGAAATAGGAACAGTTGCCACGGGACATGGCCCGTTATTACAACACTATATCTCCGAATGGCTCGGACGCTATCAAAACTGGAGTTTAGAACAAGCAAAAACAGAGACATTAGTGGCTCTATTTTATGTTGAAGATTACGGGTATAGTGAGCATTTAGTCCGTACCATAGCATACGGGTGCGCGAAAACAGGCGTGGCAGTAGAATTAGTAGACCTCAATAGTGCGGAGCCTCAAGAAGTTCGAGAATTAGTTGCACAAGCTTCTGGTTTAGTAATTCCAATGCCAGCCCAATCTTCGGTGATGGCTCAAGCTGCTTTAAGTACAATTTTAGCTGCTGTTCACAAGAAACAGGCAGTTGGTTTATTAGAGTCAGGAGGGGGAGAAGATGAACCTGTTTATCCTTTACGTAATAAGTTTCAAGAACTAGGATTAACTGAAGCTTTTCCTCCTATTTTAGTTAAGGAAATTCCTACCCAAGCGACGGAACAGCTTTGTGATGAAGCGGGGACAGATATGGGCCAATGGTTGACCCGCGATCGCACCATTAAACAAATCAAATCTATCAATAGCGAACTAGAAAAAGCTTTAGGGCGGATTAGCACAGGATTGTATATTATCACCGCCAAAAAAGGAGAAATTCAAAGTGCAATGTTTGCTTCTTGGGTCACACAAGCGAGTCTTGAGCCTTTAGGAGTAGCGATCGCAGTATCCAAAGATCGGGCAATTGAATCCTTGATGCACGTTGGCGATCGCTTTGTTTTAAACGTTTTAGAAGAAGGCAAATATCAAGGATTAATGAAACATTTCCTGAAACGCTTTGCTCCTGGTGCAGATCGCTTTGCTGGAGTGAAAACATATCCAGCAAAAAATGAATCGCCCGTTTTAGCTGAAGCTTTAGCTTATATGGAATGTGAAATCACTAGCCGCATGGATTGTGGAGATCATTGGGTAATTTATAGCACAGTCCAAACTGGAAGAGTTGCCAAGCTAGATGCACTTACCGCCGCCCATCACCGCAAAATTGGCAATCATTACTAATTTGTCATTGGTCATTTGTCATTGGTCATTGGTCATTTGTCATTAGGCTCCCCTGCTTGCTCCCCACAGACGCGATGAATCGCGTCTCTACAACTCCCAAAAAACTATGTATAAATCTGTTGAGAATACTCCGATTACAATGTACGAAATCAATCGGAGGCGCGTTGTGCGAAGCTTGGAATTTATCCAAGATATAATTGTAATTTGTTTGTGTATCGGTTTATTTAGCTTCATGGTGCTTCAGGTGAGAGATATGTTTCTCTCCTTACTTCCGCCTCTAGATTTTCATGCTGTTACTGCCGATATTCTCTTTTTACTCATCTTAGTTGAGCTATTCCGCCTGCTGATTATTTACCTACAAGAACATCGAGTATCTATTGGGGTAGCTGTTGAAGTTTCCATTGTTTCTGCTTTGCGAGAAGTCATTGTTAAAGGTGTTCTAGAAACTCATTGGAGTCAAATTTTAGCAACTTGTGCCTTCTTATTAGTGCTGGGAATACTACTATTCCTCCGAGTTTGGCTACCTCCTACCTTTGAAGGTATCGATCCCGAACAAGAAGTATCTAAACGCTATAGAAGCCGAGCCAAGTCTGAATTAATACAAAACAATGGTCATTAAAAATAGGGAGTAGGGAGTAGGGGTGGGGAGTAAAATCTTCTGCCATGTCCAATGCCCTATGCCCCAATACGCTTGGGTTAAGGCTAGCACTCTTTGTCAAAGTCGTTTTTTTAACGTAGGTAGACGCGGAGCGGCTTGCCCCAGGCTACCACAGAGGCGCAGAGGACACAGAGAGAGAAGAAAGAGAAGGAAAAAATTGCTTAACTGAACTGTATTGCCCAATGCCCAATGCCCAATGCCCAATGTCCAATACCCCATGCCCAATGCCCAATGCCCAATGCCCAATGCCCAATGCCCAATTCCCAATTCCCAATTAACAGAGGTTATTATGTCTGCTGCCACATTAACGCCCAACCATAGCAGAGATGTACAAGTTGTTGAAATTGGTAAAAATACTCTGATTCTCCGATCGCGGACTTGGGACAGACTAAAATTTGAGGTGGAGTATTCCCGTCAACGGGGAACTACAGCGAATTCTTATCTGATTCAAGCTGATAAAAAAGCTTTAATTGACCCTCCTGGTGAATCTTTTACCGAAATTTACCTTCAGCAACTAGCACAATATTTAGACTTCACCACCCTAGATTACATTGTTCTCGGTCATGTCAACCCAAACCGCAGCGCAACTCTGCAAGTATTGCTCTCTCAGGTTCCTCAAGCGACTCTAATTTGTTCTCGCCCCGCCGCTAATGCTCTCAAAACTGCCTTTCCAGAATGGGAATCGCGTATCCAAGCGGTGCGATCGGGGGATACTCTAGATTTAGGACAAGAACATCATTTATCATTTGTCACTGTACCAACACCCCGGTGGGCGGATGGACTTTGTACTTATGATTCCGCCACAAAAATTCTCTACACAGACAAACTTTTTGGCGCTCATATTTGCGAAGATACTTTGTTTGATGAAGATTGGAAGGGATTAGATGCGGAACGTCGTTACTATTTTGAATGTCTCCATGCTCCCCAAGCCAAACAAGTTGAAGTAGCCTTAGATAAAATATCAGTTTTGGGAGCCAGATGTTATGCTCCTGCACACGGCCCGGTTGTTCGTTACAGCCTTAGTCGTTTTACTTATGATTATCGTCAATGGTGCCAAGGGCAAAAATCTCAAGAGTTGAGTGTCGGTTTGCTCTATGCTTCTGCTTATGGAAATACAGCAATTATGGCGAATGCGATCGCTCAAGGTTTGATCCAAAATGGAGTTAATGTAGAATCAATCAACTGTGAATTAGCAGACTCGGCGGAGATTAACCGCATTGTAGAAGCTTGCGATGGCTTGATTATCGGCTCACCCACTTTAGGCGGACATGCACCAACTCAAATTCAAACTGCTTTAGGAATAGTTCTCTCGGTGGCGGCTAAAACTAAGTTAGCAGGGGTGTTTGGTTCTTACGGTTGGAGTGGAGAGGCAATAGATTTAATAGAAAGCAAGCTTAAAGATGCAAATTATCAACTAGGGTTTGAAACAATTCGGGTGCGTTTCAGTCCTACTCCTGAAATTCTCCAGCAGTGTCAAGAAGCAGGTGCTTTCTTTGCCCAAAACTTGAAGAAAACTAAAAAACTGCGTTCTTCCCGCCAGGTTGTGACAGAAACCCATGTAGATCGTACCGAACAAGCTGTGGGGCGGATCATTGGTTCTTTGTGTGTTGTGACAACTCGTGATGAAGAAACTCACAAAGGGGTTTTAACTTCTTGGGTATCTCAGGCAACTTTTAACCCGCCAGGAATTATGATTGCGATCGCTAACGAGCAGAATGCAGAGTTAATGCATCATCCTGGCGATAAATTCGTGCTAAATATCCTCAGAGAAGGAAGAAATGTCCGACGCTATTTTTCTCGTCATAGCACTTTAGGCGATAATCCCTTTGCAAATCTTGACACAAAAACTGCTGATAATGGTTGTTTGATTTTAGATGAGGCATTAGCCTATTTAGAATGTACAGTGCAAAATCAGCTTGAATGTGGCGATAGATGGTTAATTTATGCCGTCATTGATGGCGGTGAAGTCTTGGAAAATGATGGTGTCACTGCTTTGGAGCATCGTAAATCAGGCAGCTATTATTAAGCTGACTTTTTACGGTATTTGGAAAACCTCTCTCTAAATCTCTCTCCTAAAAGGCTACGGTGTACACACAAGTCTCTTGACCTGCACCTTTGTTGCATCGACCTGCAACTTTGTTGCATCAACCTGCAACTTTGTTGCATCAACCTGCAACTTTGTTGCATCAACCTGCAACTTTGTTGCATCGACCTGCAACTTTGTTGCATCGACTTGCACCTTTGTTGCATCGACCTGCAACTTTATTGCATTGACTTGCACTTTTATAGCGCTTCTGAGTTGAGTTAAATACAGACCTAACTCCCAGCCCCTTAAGAGCTAGCGCTGGGGAGTATGATTCAAAGCCTCTTTCCTAAAAGGCTACAGTGTACACACAAGTCTTTTAGAGTTGCAATGCGATTGTTTTGGCTAAATAAATCTCGCACTGCGTTTCTATTCCGCCTCGGAATGAATTCCGAGTCTCATAGCTGAAGTCCACTCAAGTGGACTGAATTAATTATTTAGTCCACTTGAGTGGACTTCAGCTATCAGCCCTGAACTTCAGTTCTGGGCGGGATGTCGGTGAGTGTGACAATTTCACTTTAACAAAGCCTTACAAGGAGAAAGGCTTTAATTTTTCCCCCAATTCTTGTAGAGTAGCTTGCTCGGTAGTTAGATTTTCAGGAACTTTACCCATTATCGGCGAATCTTAGTGCCAATCCCCCATACCCAATATCGTGATCTAAGATTGTTGGGTATCCTATAAATTGCGATCGCCACTATACCGATGATCGAAGTTGAGCATCTGAGTAAAATATACGGTTCCACCCCAGCGATTACTGATGTCACTTTTAGCGTCGAACCTGGGGAAATTTTAGGGCTTCTGGGGCCCAATGGCGCTGGTAAAACCACAACCATGCGGATTCTGGCTGGTTATTTACCGGCAACGAATGGAAATGCCCGAATTGCTGGTTATGATGTCCATGAAAATTCTCTAGCTGTCCGCCAACGCATTGGTTATTTACCGGAAACACCGCCGTTATATCCAGACATGACGGTGGAGGGATTTTTGCATTTTGTCGCCCGAATTAAGGGAGTATCAGCAGGCGATCGCCCCAATAAAGTAACAGCCGCTATCAAACGCTGCAACTTAGAAGATAAGCGGCGGGTAATTATTCGCAAACTCTCTAAAGGATACCGCCAAAGAGTAGGAATTGCTCAAGCGATCGTCCACGATCCACCAGCAATCATTTTAGATGAACCCACCGTAGGACTAGATCCCCGACAAATAATTGAGGTGCGGAATTTAATTAAAAGCCTCGCTGGGACTCACACAATTATTCTTTCCACGCACATTCTGCCAGAAGTAAGCATGACTTGTAGCCGCGTCGCCATCATCAATCGCGGCAAAGTTGTGGCAACTAATACACCAGAAAACTTAATGACTCAGTTGACAGGTGGCTCCGGATATGAATTGGAAATAGAAGGAGAAGCTGCTCTAGCGAAACAGGTATTGCAAAAAGTCGCGGGTGTGAGTTTGATAGAATCAATTCCGACAACTGGAGGCCATCAACCCCAGGCAAATCGCGCTTATTTGCGGGTGATATCGCAACCGGGAAAAGAACCAGGAAAAGATATTGCCACAACATTAGTGCGGGCAGGATTTGGTTTACATGAACTGAGGCGAGTTAACGCCACCTTAGAAGATGTATTCTTGCAACTGACCACAGAAGAGAAAAATTTCGAGACTGAGGTAGACTTAGCAGCAGAGAAAGAAGGAGAAGCAGCGTAAATGGGTGTAGTGCTGAGTAATATTATTGCCATTTATCGCCGAGAGTTACAGAGTTATTTTGTATCACCTTTGGCTTATGCGATCGCAGGCATATTTTGGTTCATCGCGGGGTTATTCTTCGTGATGATTTTGCTAGGGCCAGATGGCATTTTGGTAGGAGTCGCGGCAATAGATGCACAAGGGCAACAACTCGGAGTGCCAGTACCGCCGATAGATGTCCCCTACGAATTTATCCGGGCGTTCTTAGATCGCATGGGGTGGCTATTGTTATTTATCCTGCCAATTCTCTCGATGGGACTCTATGCCGAAGAACGTAAGCGCGGCACTTTAGAATTATTAGCCACCTCACCAATTACCAATTGGGCGGTAGCTTTAGGTAAGTTATTAGGCGTGATAACATTTTTTACCACGATGGTTGTACCCATGCTAGTGTTGGAAGCGATCGCAATCAGTGGATCAAATCCACCAATGGCGCTCTCAATTCCCTTGCTGGGTCATTTTGGATTAATCTTGCTAGCAGCAGCAATTTTATCTTTAGGAATGTTTATTTCTTCATTAACAGATAGTACAATTTTGTCTGCCGTTTTCACCTTTGCAGTAATTTTATTATTGTTATTGATTGATTTAATCGCCAAAATTGTCCCTGGCCCCGTGGGCGAAGCATTAGGTTATCTATCATTGCTGAAACATTACAACACCTTAATTCAAGGCATTTTTGATACTAGCGCCTTAATTTTATTCGCCAGTTACATTTTTTTGGGTATTTTTCTCACTGCTCAATCAATTGATGCACTGCGCTTTCAAAGACAATAGTTATTTATCATTTGTCATTTGTCATTTGGTACATTGCCAATTGAGTTTAGGTAGGAGTTTAATTTGGGTGCTAGTTCGTCAATGATTATTTTGATTGCATTTATAGCTTTTCCAAATCAGATAAAGTACATCATAGCCCCCTCTCGAAGAGCGGGGAGGGGGTTGGGGGTGGGGTTCTTCGGGTTTAATAAGCAATCAAGCGGACATGATATGACTAGTTTTTTACAAACGACCAACGACCAATGACCAATGATCAATGACCAATGACAAATAATATGAAGATAGTTGCAAAAAAGAAACAGTGGAAATATCTGTTTTGGTTGGGCCCGTTCCTAATTGCTGCCGGCTTAACAGTTGGGTTAGTCTCTGAACAGTGGGGATTAATTCCATTAGTATTTCTGATTGCGGGAATTGTCATCAGTGGGTTAGGGATAATATGGCAAAGCTACGAAACTAACTGGTGGAAGCGTCGTTCTACCCAAGCTGGCACTAATGCTTTAGTAGCAACTCTGGCAGTGTTAGCAATTTTAGGATTGATTAACTTTTTGGGAACTCGCTACCACCTGCGGGCAGACTTAACAGAAACTCAATTATTTACCCTTGCACCCCAGTCACGGGAACTGGTGAGAGTTTTACCACAACCAGTTAAGGTGTGGGTGTTTGATGTTAACCAAAATCCCCAAGACCGAGAATTACTAGAAAATTATCAACGGCAAAGCTCAAAATTTAAATATGAGTACATCGACCCCCAAGCTAGACCAGGACTTGCAGAAAAGTTTGGCGTCAAAGATTATGGGGAAGTTTATTTAGAATCTGGAGATAAACGGCAATTAGTACAGACGATAAATGAAAATGAGCGTTTGTCAGAAATTAGATTAACTAGTCGGCTGCAACAACTAACAAATTCAACCACAGCCAAAGTTTACTTACTTCAAGGTCATGGCGAACGCCAACTTTCACCTGCTAAAGGTGCAATATCACAAGCAGTTCAGGGATTAGGCGATAAAAATTTTACAACATCACCCCTGAATTTAGGAGAAACTTCCAAAGTTCCTGAAGATGCGGCTGTAGTGATAGTAGCTGGCCCCAAGCGAGGGCTGTTTGAAGGCGAAGTCAAAGCTTTGCAAGAGTATCTTAATCGCGGTGGTAACTTACTGCTGATGATTGATCCTAATAGCGATCCCAAACTTAACAGCTTGCTGCAAGAGTGGGGTGTTCGTCTGGATAATCGTTTAGCAGTCAATGTCTCTGGCGGAAGCGTCGTGGGACTTGGCCCTGCTACGCCCTTAGTGACAGAATACGGACAACATCCGATTACCAAAGATTTCGGTAACGGTAATTCTTTTTATCCGATTGCCCGACCACTGGAAATTACCTCTGTACCTGGTGTCGAAGCTACTCCTCTGCTACGAACCAAACCCTACCCCAACAGTTGGGCAGAAAGCGACCTCCAAAGCGAAAAATTGGAGTTTAATGAGGGTAAAGACCTGAAAGGGCCTCTAACCTTGGGCGTTGCCTTAACCAGAAAACAACCACCCAAATCTGCTTCCACACCTCAAGCTGCACCGACACCTTCACCCCTACTATCACCAACCACTCAAAGCAAGACTAGCCCTACTCCCCTTGCCTCCCCTGCCTCCCCTGCTCCCTCATCTCAAACAGCCACCGAGTCCCGTTTAGTGGTTTTAGGAAATTCCGAGTTCGCCACCGATGGCTTGTTTCAACAGCAATTAAATGGAGATGTATTCCTCAACTCAGTTACTTGGCTGAGTCAACAGGATCAGCAACCCCTTTCTATTCGCCCCAAAGAACCGAAAAACCGTCGGATAACCTTGACAACCACACAAGGCAATCTTTTAATATTGTCATCTCTGTTGGTTTTACCCTTAATTGGGTTTGCGATCGCAGTTATTATCTGGTGGAAACGAAGGTGAGTTAGAAGTAGAGACGCGATTAATGGCGTCTAATGCCCAATGCCCCATGCCCAATGTTTAAAAAATGAAATTGCCGAAAACGACTTTAATTTTGATACTGCTAACGTTGGGTTTAGGCAGTTTTGTTTACTTCCATGAAATTCGGGGTGCAACTGTGCGAGAAGAAAGCAAGGAGCAAAAGCAGCGAATTTTCTCTTTTGGAGAAGATGATGTGCAGTCTTTAACAGTCACGACAAAAAAACTCACCCTGAATCTAGAACGGAACCCTGAATCTAGTAGTAACCCCAAGTGGTTAATCAAATCTCCGGTATCGGGCCCAGCAAATGATGCTATTGTTTCTTATTTAATGGATTTGTTGGTCAAAGGTAATAGCAATCGCACTCTATCAACTCCAGCAAAAGAGCTTAAAGAATTCGCCCTAGATCAACCCCAAGCAAGCATCAATATCACCCTGAAAAACCGACAAAGCCATCAGTTGCTTTTGGGTAAATCTAACTTTAACGGTCGTTTCTTATATGCTCAAGCTGATCCTGCTGCTAAACCCAATGGAAATATAAACGTGCTGTTGGTATCTACAGATTTTGCAAATGCCGTGAATCGGGAATTATCAGAGTGGAAACAACCTGTAGATAATAGCCAGAAACTTCCTCCGCTCACTATTCCTAAACCGACTCCGACAAACAGCAAATAATTAATTAAAAATCTGGCGATATTATTATGACAAATCCGACAGCCACATTGCTGATTTCTTGCCCCGATCAACGGGGACTTGTGGCGAAATTTGCGAATTTCATCTATTCTAATGGTGGTAATATTATTCATGCAGATCAGCATACAGATTTTGCTGCTGGGTTATTCCTTACCCGCATTGAATGGCAGTTAGATGGGTTTAATTTACCACGAGAATTTATTGCCCCTGCATTTAATGCGTTTGCGAAGCATCACGGAGTGTTCGCACAACCATTAGATGCTAAGTGGGAAATACGTTTTTCTGATACAGTACCACGCATTGCTATTTGGGTAAGTCGGCAAGACCATTGTCTATTTGACTTAATTTGGCGACAACGCGCTAAAGAATTTGTTGGTGAAATTCCTTTAATTATTAGTAACCATTCTAATTTAAAGGGAGTTGCAGAGCAATTTAATATCGACTTCCAGCATATTCCCATCAATAAAGATAATAAAGTAGAACAAGAAACCCAACAATTAGAATTATTACGCAAGTACAAAATAGATTTAGTTGTATTGGCAAAATATATGCAGATTGTTAGTGCAGATTTTATTAGTCAATTTCCACAAATTATTAATATACATCATTCATTTTTACCAGCTTTTATCGGAGCAAACCCTTATCACCGAGCTTTTGAACGTGGGGTAAAAATTATTGGTGCAACTGCTCATTATGCCACGGCTGATTTAGATGCAGGCCCAATTATTGAACAGGATGTGGTGCGAGTTAGCCACCGTGATGAAGTTGATGATTTGGTGAGAAAAGGCAAAGATTTGGAGAGAGTTGTATTAGCAAGAGCGGTGCGATCGCATTTACAAAATCGTGTATTAGTCTATGGAAATAGGACAGTAGTATTTGAGTGATATAAATTGAGCTAAAAATTCTTGCTGTAAGGTAAAATTACGTTCTGGGTTGGCACTTTTTATTGCGCCATAAAATAGTTCAGCTTTGACGATTGAGCAAACGGCGATATCTTTGGTAGCAGTGGTTTCTAGTTTCTGCTTTAAGGTGAAATTTTTACCACGCATATAGATAATGCAAGTATTAGTATCTAGCAGAAATTTCACTGGATAGGTTCGCGTTCTTGTTGTTGTCCTTGGGGATGGCGAAAGAATGTTTCATCTTGGATACATCCATAGAATTTAGTCAGGGGATATTCTAGGATTTTAGTTTGGGTTTCTGGTTGTAGAGACTCAATGAGGGTTTTTAGCAATGTCCAGCCTTGGTTAAGGTCGAGTTCTTCGGTGAGTTCAGCCAGGGGGGATTGACGGAAGAATTCTGAGACTTTGGTAGGTTGGTCTGGGTGGGTGTTGTGTGTGGTCAGGCTTTGGGCAAGGAATTGGATAATATACAATTTATCGTTGGGGGAAAGCTCAAGGAGTTGTTCTTCGAGTTCTGGGATAGCCATGATGATTTTATTTTACTTTCACTCTTCAAGGGTTAATTTAGTTTGACTCGTTTTTTACCTATTATATAGTTATTGCATTATCTAGATTTATCACAACTCATATAGGATTGCTATATACAAACAAAGTCCGGGTAGGCGGACTTTACAAAAATACTTATTTCAAGAATTGCCGTAGCTGTTTTAGTTAGCTAAAACTACCTCTGTCTCATCTTTCGATTCATCTCTGATTTTAAAGTAGTAATACAGATTACCAACAGTTAGGTCTGATGCCTGTTGCAAATTAGATGTAACTAATGTTTTATAACCAGTAATTACAGCTTGTTTACTAATATAAAATTCGTACTCTCGACGTAGTTCAGGCTCGAATATAAATAGTAACTGGTCACGAAGCGAATAAAAATGAGATTTTTCGGATAAACTCTCATATACTAATTGTTCTGGCGGTTCTGCTACATTGATTGTGGAGTAGTGAGTCTCTGGACTATTAAAATCAGCACTACTTAAAAGTTTTAAATCTGATGAAGGAAGCGATTGTATCCAATCAACATGATTTTGCCACGAATCCAATACTGCTAAATCATGATTTTTAATGCGGATAATTTCGGGAAAGAGAAAATCAAGCTCATCATGTGATTCACAGCGATTAATTATAGTAAGAGCATCTTGACAGATTTTATCTTGGAGATGAGACAGGCGATCGCTCACTGCTGAAACTTCATTCTGCACTTGATAAGTTACAACAATCGCCTGTTCAATTGCCCAAGCACATTCAAGTCTGCGTAGTTGACCGGCTGCACAAGTTTCTTCTAGTAGATGCGGATTGCTGTAATCTGCTAAAGCCGTAAATAACATTCCTCTAACACCATCAATTTCAGCGTTTCTCCGGCTGAAATCTTGCAATTGCATCGCTGAACGGAAGCGGTTCATCGCCTGGATAAACACTCCATACGCCCTCACTAAAGCTGTGCGATGTTGTTCAAATTTGATATCTTGGGCTACTTGCTCGATTATTTGTCTAATTTCTACTCCTTGGTCTTTTAAGGCTTGTTTCAAGTCAATAAAGCCGTTTTTGACTTCTAGCCTCATTTGCTCTACTTCTTTTCTTAATTTCATTGTTTGATGCAGGTTGACTGCTGTTAATGCTACACCTGCGATCGTTCCCACACCAATCAAGGCTGTAATAGATGAATGGGGAAATAAGAAACTTAAGGAGGTAATTTTACAAGAAAATCTTAAGTATTTAGACACTAATATTGCTGATGAACTAGATGCTATTCAAGGCGAATTCAATAGGCTAGACCAGAACATCAAAACTAATTTTAGCGAACAGCTTAAACTGTCTATCAACGGTATAAATGATGACTTTATGGGTATAGCAGGATTTGGTGGTGGTGTTGGAATAGGTGGCGCTTTAGCTGCTGGATTAATGGTATTTACAGGACTTGGATTTATTGCCGTAATTGTTGCAAGTTTAGCTGCTACAATTGCTGGCTCATTTGGTTTAGGAATGCTAGATTTTGATGGACTAAAAGACCAAATAAAAGGAAAAGTTTTTGAACTAGGATTTCAAAAATTTGATGAATCAATGGATACAATATTCGAGAAATTAGATGAAATTCTCGGCTCAGTCTTTGAAAACCGAGTTGAATCAGCTAGTCGAGTAATCGCACAAGCGATCGCACTTTATGAAAATCTCCTCGAACAGCAGGAAAAGGCTCACAACGAAACTCTGGAACAACGTGAGGCTGAAAAGATGTGGATTTACCAAAAGCGCCAAGAACTTGAGCAGGTACAGAATGGGCTGGAAACCATTGCCAGTAAATGCGCCATTATTTAATCGCCTTCCTTACAGAGAAAAAATAGTTATTTCAAGAATGGCTAAAATGCTGTAAGAAGCGATCGCGCTTTGTTATAGTCGCCAGTCTCATAATGTCATTTACAGATAAACGTCCTCTGGGTTGGTTCTTACAGCAGTTTCAACTCCAGCCAGGTAAGCCCGCCATTGCCTCTGGATTGCGTAGCCTTTTTATACTGGGTGTCCCAATTGGAATTGGAATCATTACAAATCATACTGCTGAAAGTGCGATCGCCACTATGGCAGCTTGGTTCGTTGGAATGGTAAATGTTGACGGAGCCTACCGTCAGCGAGCGATCGCTATGATCGCAGCTACCATTGGGGTAACTGTAATGTTCCTAATCGCAAGTCTGGTTAGCAGTCATCTCTGGTTAGCGATCCCGACCACCTTCTTGGTAATATTTATCACAGGTTTAGCTAGCCTCTATGGCAACGTGGCTGCATCTGTCAGCTTGATTACTTCGATTATGTTTGTGATTTCGCTGGCTAGATTCGCTTCATTTTCTAATTTGTCTACTCTTATTCAACACTGTGCGCTATGTCTGGCTGGTGGAACATGGACAACTATCTTGTCATTAGGACTGTGGGTGGTGCGTCCTGATGTACCTGCAATGCAGATAGTCGCTAAGTGTTATCTCTCATTAAGCAATTTTGTGGACTTGGTAAGTCAGAGAGCATTAAATCCAAAAAATCATCAGCAGTGGGAACAGCGATTTTTGCAAGCTCAGGATACAGTCATTCAAAACTTGACATCTGCCCGTAGCGTCTGGACAACTATCTGGACTAGGCAAAAAGGAGCTAACCTCCGGGGAAATCAGTTACTCGTATTAATCGAAGATATAAATCAAATTGTCAATTCTGTTGTAGCACTGAGCGAACTATTAGCGATCGCATCCGAACATCAATTATTTTCTCGATTACAGAAAGAAATTCAGCAAGTGATAGAACAGTCGGCAATTGCTCTGCAAATGTTATCACAAGCGATGTCTAACGACAAGCCGCTTCTCTTCGAGACGCTTCGCGAACGCGTCTACGCTAAAGGAAAAAACTCACCTCACTTAGGGGATCTAGATCGGAGTCTTGAAGCACTAGAACACCAAAGGCAAGTTCTGCGTTCTCAAGTCCTTAATCAAACCATCAATGCTCAGATAGATGAATATTCCGATCTCCTCAACCTTGGGAAGATTACAGCCAGTCTGACAAAGCTAGTAGAGCAAATTCATACTGATGCAGAGATTGTTACAGATTTAAGCCAGGGAAAACAGCGCAACAGCTTTGCCCAGCGAGATATTTCCCCGCCAGCCCAACCAGAGCGTTCTACAATTATTGATACGCTGCGAAATAACTTCACTTTTGATTCAGTCCTCTTTCGTCACGCGTTGCGCCTCGCACTAATAACAACCCTTTCTGAATTACTTGCTTCGCTATTCCAACTACCTACAGGGTACTGGATCACGCTAACAGCTTTAGTTGCACTTAAACCTAACTTTGGTGGAACGTCACAGACAACAGTCCAAAGAGTCGTTGGCAGTATTTTGGGTGGAATTATCGGTATTGCTCTGGTTTTACTAGTTAAGAATTCATTAGCGAGTACAGTTTGTTTCCTGCTGCTGGTGTTTGTGGCGATGTCGGTGCGATCGTTAAGCTACAGCTTATTTATCATCCTGCTGACTCCCGCCATCATATTGCTACTCAACATTATTAGTGCAGGTGGCTGGAAGGTTGGAGTATTAAGGATCTTCCATAGCTTGGCTGGGGGCGTCTTAGCACTGCTTGGTAGCTATTTGCTTTTCCCCCGTTGGGAACGACAGCAACTTCCTGCACAACTGGAAAAGACAATTCGAGCTAATCTTGCTTACTTTCAGCAAGTAATAGCTAACTATCTCCATCCAGAATATAATGCCTTTGCTGATTCTATCAACATGCTACGCCACCAAGCAGCACTAGAGAACGCCAACGCCAACGCCGCAGCTCAACGATTGTTCAGCGAACCTCGTCACATTCAGGGAGAAATCGAACCTGTAATGACGCTGATAATATACATTCGTGGCTTTTTCAGTTCGGTAACAACTTTGGCAGAACATCTGCAAGAATTTAGCGGTGAGTACCAATTTCCTGAAGTAAAGCGACTTGCTGATACCATTGTCCAAGTTTTAGAAAATTTAGCAGATGCCCTTGGACAGGGACAGCCACCCCAACCATTACCAGCGCTGGATAGCTATCTCGAAGCAATTCACTACCAAATTGAACAGCTACATACTGCTCGGTTATCAGAGATTGCTACCAATCACAACACTTTAACTCCCACATTACAAGCCGTTCGAGAACAAACTCCGCTCTCCACAGAACTGGATCGAATTGTTAATGAAATTAAAGTTATGCACTGTGTAATTGCTCGTCTGCAAGAATAATTGGCGTTGCAAAACAGTGGGATGAATTGGAGCAAGCTCTTGAGGCAGGGGGGGAATTTTAGAAGTTGCCAAATCATCCCGTAAATATGCAACGCCGAATAATTTTCTTTACGAAGCTGAAACCATTTTATTTAAGATATGCCAAAGTCCGGCGTCCAATTATTCCGTCTGCTCTTAATCCTTTAGACTTCTGAAATTTCATCACGGCTGAACGTGTCTTATTATCAAAAACACCATTCACACTTGCAGTATAGAATCCTTGCTGTTTTAACAAATTCTGAGCAGTTTTGACTTTCTCTCCTCTGCTACCTACTGTGAGTGCGGTACTATGGTTTGCTGTACTATTCTTATGGGCATTAACCTTTTGGACAGCATTAGGCTTTTTTATAGTGCCGCCGGGATTTTGAGCAATCTGGGTAGCAGTAGTCATATTCTGGCTTTTATTATTGCTTAAAGAATAAGCAGGCGCAGCAGTAGCTAAAGCAAAGGCAGGGAGCAAAGCAAGTACTTTCCAATTCATCTTTTTGTTCCTTCTAACTATAAGAGTTCTGACAATTTTGATTAGAAGAGTCGTCCTAATAAGGATTATTGCCTTATAGTGATTCTCCTGGGTAAACTCTGGTGTGTGGGTTTAATATAGAGGGAGTCTATTTTTTAACCCAGAGCTATAGCATCACACGTTATCTTGACAGAGTTATTGCAAAATTGTGACAAAAGCATGACTAATTTATTTAGAATTGTGTCGCACAAGGTCTTACTCTTGATTTGTGAGAATTTCCCTAAAATCCTTAAATCACCGCTAAAAAAAATGGCGATCGCACTTGCAAAATCGTGTATTAGTATATGGTAATAGAACAGTAGTATTTAAGTAAATGAAGCTCAAGCGACTGGAAGTCACAGCTATACAAAAAAGTAATATTAAGAGTTATCACTCAGTTTGCGAAAGCAAAGTTAAATAGTTAACAGCCTAGCAGTAAGAAGATATTATGACCACTGAGAATTTCGTTGTCCGCCCAATGAACAGGTCGGAAATGGATTTGGCGATTAGTTGGGCAGCAATCGAAGGTTGGAATCCAGGAAAGTATGATGCTCAATCTTTTTATCAAACTGACGAGAGCGGTTTTTTCTTGGGTGAGTTGAATGGTGAGCCGGTGGGGTGCATTTCTGCTGTTGCTTACGATCCACACTTTGGCTTTCTAGGTTTTTACATTGTGAAACCCCAGTTTCGTGGGCAGGGGTTGGGTATGAAAATTTGGAAGACAGCAATGGACTATCTGGGTGCTGATCGTAACATCGGCTTGGATGGTGTAGTAGCTCAACAAGATAACTACAAAAAGTCTGGTTTCCAAATCGCTTATAACCATATATACAATCCCACTGTAAGCGCGTGAGTTTTTCTGTTAGTCTGCGTGCGTCAAACTTGATACCTTTAAAAAGAAACAGCTTTTAGATGTGGGACATGAGATAAATAGTTCGAGGCAATAACCCGATTACGCCCAGCAGTTTTAGCTTGTAGCAAGCATTGATCGGCACGATCCAACAGGCTTACTCCTTGATCGTCATCCTCAGCTTGCAGACAGGCTGTGCCCAGACTAATAGTGACATCGATTGTCAATTTATTACTGACTGAAAATGCTTCCTCGCAGACTAACCGATTAAGACGACGGGCGACAACTAGTGCTTCTTCATCGTTGGTGTTAGCCAAAAGAATCACAAATTCTTCGCCACCATAGCGAAATGCTGTGTCTTGACAGCGCAGATTGTGTCGCAGACGCTTACATAACAGCTGCAAGATGCGATCGCCTACTAAATGCCCGTGAGTATCATTAACTTTCTTAAAATGATCTACATCCAGAATAATCAAACTCATGGAAGTTTTTTGAGTCCTAGCTTTTTTTATTTGCCTGGGCAAGTTCCATTCTAAAGCACGACGATTATTTAATTCTGTCAAGGAATCGGACAAGGCGATCGCTGATAACATATCATTTGTCCGAATTAAATCTCGGTATTTCTGTGCTTTTCGCAAACCAACAGTCAATTGAGCAAGTATTAGTCCATGATTTGCAGTCAACTCTGCCAAGTTATGGTCTGTTTTTTCTTCAATAAAATGCCAAATATAAGCATCGGCTCCTTGCTTTAATGCCGCAGCACTCATCTCTAATTCCCTATGCCAACCCTTATTTCTATCAATAAGCTGCTGGGGACGATCCTCGAAGAGAATACAGTATATCCAGGATAGCTTTGTCTGGTCTTTCAACCAACTGCACAGTTCCATACTGCCATCCAGGCTAGCCTGCACAAGTATTATATCGGGAGGCGTAATTTTAATCTGCGACACTGCGTGATTAAGATTATCTATAACTTCTACACTAAAAGCAGTCGCGTAACGGATCTGATCTGGAAGTGTGGCGATAAAATTATTCTTTCCAAAGACCAGAATAGAAATATTCATTGCTTTATTTTTTTTCCTAGTTAAATTTTAAATAGATTAACTTACTAAAAGTTGCTGCTTTTGTCGCCTAATATTAAATATGATGTTTTAGGCTGAGTTATATTTATTGATATATTATTTTTTTTACGCCGAATCTACAATAAATTCCCAAGCTGAATCTCCTTTTAAGCCTTCATATTTACTACTAGAGTTTATGAAATCTCCACTTCTGACAACTAATGTCTTCTTTACAGAATATTTTTAAAACAGTAATATTACTGAATAATATTGGATGTATAAAAACTATTAGTGTAGTTTCTTAAGTGCTATTTTTCGGATGCAATTACCAAAATAAATAATAGTTAATCTTAACGACCAAAATGCGATCGCACATCCTGCTAGAGGTAGAAAATGGTCTACAAGCATACTCATCACTGCATATAGCTCACCGAGTGGCACAATTCGCTGGCAGTAATATGAAACAAAATGCAAGAATATATAAAGCTATTTATAAAAATACACCTACTTAGTGCCACTACGCCTAAGTCTAAAGTCTAAAGTTAAAAATACCTACCTATGTCTTCAAATCCTCAGTATTTAAGCGGTAACGAAATTCGCAACATATTTCTCGACTTCTTTGCCCAACGGAATCACCAAATTCTCCCAAGTGCCTCCCTCGTGCCAGAAGATCCAACCGTGCTGCTGACGATCGCGGGGATGCTACCATTCAAGCCAATATTCTTAGGGCAGCGTACACCAGAATTTAAGCGGGCTACAACTTCACAAAAGTGTATCCGTACCAATGATATCGAAAATGTCGGACGCACCAAACGGCATCACACCTTTTTTGAGATGTTGGGCAATTTCAGCTTTGGTGATTATTTTAAAGAACAAGCCATCGCTTGGGGTTGGGAAATTTCTACACAAGTCTTTGGCTTTTCCCCCCAAAATCTTGTCGTCAGCGTTTTTGAAGATGATGATGAAGCCTTTGGAATTTGGCGCGATCAGATCGGTGTGCCGGTAGCGAGAATTAAACGCTTGGGCGAAGACGATAACTTTTGGGTATCTGGGCCGACTGGCCCTTGTGGCCCTTGTTCAGAAATTTATTACGACTTCCACCCAGAACGCGGTGACGAAAATATAGATTTAGAAGATGATTCCCGGTTCATCGAATTTTACAACCTCGTGTTCATGCAATATAACCGGGATGCGTCAGGTAATTTAACACCACTGCAAAACAAGAACATCGACACCGGCATGGGTTTGGAGAGAATGGCCCAAATTCTCCAAAAAGTATCCAATAACTACGAAACTGACCTGATTTTCCCAATTATCCAAACAGCAGCGCAAATTGCTGGCATTGATTACCACAAAAGTGATGAAAAAACCAAAGTTTCCCTAAAAGTGATTGGCGATCACGTTCGTTCTGTTGTCCACATGATCGCTGATGAAATTCGCGCTTCCAACGTGGGACGGGGTTATGTGCTGCGGCGGTTAATTCGGCGGGTGGTGCGTCATGGGCGATTAATTGGGATTTCTGGCGAATTTACTACCCAAGTCGCCGAAACTGCGATCGCTCTTTCTGAATCAGCTTACCCCAATGTCCGCCAACGGGAAGCAGCAATTATTGCTGAGTTGCAACGGGAAGAATCCAATTTCCTCAGAACTCTGGATAGAGGCGAAAAACTCCTAGAAGAAATCATCCAAGAGGTGAAACAGCAAGGAAAAACCCAAATTAGCGGTGAAAGCGCATTTACCCTCTATGACACCTACGGATTTCCTCTCGAACTTACTCAAGAAGTTGCCGAGGAAAATCATCTCACAGTGGATGAAGCGGGATTCAATATCGAAATGCAAAAGCAGGTGGAACGTGCCAAAGCAGCACACGAAACCATCGATTTAACTGTGCAAGGTTCCCTCGACAAATTAGCAGAACACATCCAAGTCACCGAATTTTTAGGCTATACCCAACCTGCAACGACGGCAAAAGTCGAAGCGATATTAGTCGAAGGTGTTTCCCAAGAGGAAGCAGAAGTGGGGACACAGGTGCAAATTGTCCTTGACAAAACGCCATTTTATGCTGAATCTGGGGGACAAATCGGCGATCGCGGTTATATCTCTGGTGATGGGATCGTAGTTCGGGTGGAAGATGTGAAGAAAGAATCTGATTTCTTTGTTCACTTCGGACGCATCGAACGCGGTACACTGCGCGTAGGCGATAATGTAACCGCCCAAATTGATCCGGCTTGTCGCCGTCGCGCCCAAGCTAACCATACCGCAACGCATCTGTTACAAGCAGCGTTGAAAAAAATTGTTGATGATAGCATATCTCAAGCTGGTTCCCTAGTTTCCTTTGACAGATTGCGCTTTGATTTCAACTGTCCGCGTGCGTTGACAGCCGAGGAACTCCAACAAATTGAGGAACAGGTAAACACTTGGATTGCCGAAGCACATACTGCAAAAGTGGAAGTATTACCTTTAGCAGAGGCGAAAGCTAGGGGTGCTGTTGCGATGTTCGGCGAAAAATACGGTGAGGAAGTGCGGGTGATTGACTTTCCTAATGTATCAATGGAACTATGCGGTGGAATTCATGTCAGTAATACTGCTGAAATTGGCGTGTTCAAGATTATCTCAGAAGCTGGCGTAGCTTCTGGGGTACGGCGCATTGAAGCTGTTTCGGGGCCAGCAATACTCGATTATCTCAACCTTCGGGATAAAGTAGTTAAAGATTTGAGCGATCGCTTTAAAGTTAAACCCGAAGAATTACCAGATAGAATTACAAGTCTGCAAAGCGAACTTAGAAATAGTCAGAAAGAACTAGAAAGCTTAAAGGTACAGTTAGCGATCGCCAAATCTGACAGCTTGCTGCAAACAGCCGAAACGGTAGGCGATTATAAAATTATCGTCGCCCAATTAGAAGATGTTGATCCAGAATCATTGAAAACCGCAGCCGAACGCTTACTGCAAAAAATCGGTAATGGTGCAGTGGTGCTGGGTTCGGTTCCCGAAGAGGGGAAAGTTAGTATAGTTGCAGCTTTTAGTTCAGAAGTGAACAAAAAAGGTTTGCAAGCTGGTAAATTTGTAGGTGCGATCGCTAAAATTTGCGGTGGTGGCGGCGGTGGGAGACCGAATTTAGCCCAAGCCGGCGGACGGGATGCGAGTAAATTACCAGAGGCGTTGGAACAAGCCGAAAGTGAGTTAAAGTCCGCGTTGGGTTAATACAGAGAGAAGTTTGACACTCCCCGCCGTGAACGGACGGGGATTCTTGAATCAACGAGATCACGTAAAGAAGAAATATTAGCAGCTTTATAGAAATCCCTGAATTCATAGAGTTATTCTGAATTCTGACTCCTTCTGATCGCATTGCGCTCACTTTTAAATCACATTTGTTTCTAATACTGGATGTACAGGTCAAGTTTAATAATTAGCTAAAAACTAAAATAACAGTTAATAGTCTTGATTTACCCTGTCAGTGTTAAATTTTAGGGCGAATAAGATGACAGCAACACCAAAAGAGATAATTCAGTCAAGCCAATGGCATCATCTGTCTGTACAAGAAGTAATTCGGCATTTAGATAGTAATTTAGAAACGGGTTTAAACTCTGATATTACGACAAAAAGACGGGAGCGTTTTGGTGCTAACGAACTCAAGAGCAAACCTGGAAAAAGTCCATTACTACGATTTTTGTTGCAATTTAACCAACCGCTACTGTACATCTTGTTAATTGCGGGTGCAATCAAGGCGTTTTTGGGGCAGTGGGTGAATGCTGGGGTGATTTGGGGTGTAACTCTGATTAACGCCATTATTGGTTTTGTGCAAGAATCTAAGGCTGAAAGTGCGATCGCAGCCTTAGCTTCTTCAGTGCAAACCAATGCAACCATCATTCGCAATGGTGAAAAAGTACAAGTTTCTTCCACAGAGTTAGTACCAGGGGATTTGGTACTACTTACTTCTGGAGACAAAGTACCAGCAGATTTGCGTTTGGTGCAACTACGAACTCTGCAAGTGAATGAATCAGCACTGACGGGCGAATCAATTGCAATTGAGAAAAACACGGAACCGCTAAGTCTAGATGCAGCATTAGCAGAACGCATCAATATGGCTTATGCTGGTAGCTTCGTGACTTTTGGCACTGGTAGGGGTATTGTTGTCGCCATTGGAGATGCCACAGAAACCGGACGCATTTCCCAGTTAATGGAGCAAGGAACCACCCTGAAAACTCCCTTAACCCGCAAATTTGACAAATTTAGCCGGACTTTGCTGTACATAATTTTAGGCATAGCAGCATTCATGTTTGCAGTTGGGCTGGGATACGGCTACTCCTGGACAGAAATGTTTGAAGCTGCGATCGCCTTTGCTGTCAGTGCTATTCCCGAAGGATTGCCAGCAGTAGTTACAGTTACACTGGCAATCGGTGTTTCCCGGATGGCGCGGCGTCATGCCATTGTTCGCAAATTGCCAGCAGTGGAAACCCTTGGTGGTGCTACAGTTATCTGCTCTGACAAAACTGGTACGCTAACTGAAAATCAGATGACTGTACAAGCAATATATGTAGGAGGCGAGTATTATACTGCCAGTGGTGTAGGCTATGCTCCAGAAGGAGAAATTTTACTTGATGAAAAGCCAGTAAATTGGAACAATTTTCCTGCTCTTGAAGAATGTCTAAAAGCTGGATTGTTATGTAATGATTCGCATCTGGAAACAAAGGAAGGGCAGTGGCAGGTTGTTGGCGATCCCACAGAGGGAGCATTGATCGCTGTTGCCAATAAAGTTGAGCTTACCCACAGCCTTTTAGAAGAGGAAATGCCCAGGTTAGATGCCATCCCGTTTGAGTCTGAGTTCCAATACATGGCGACTTTGCATGATTCGTCATTGACAAGTGAACAAAAACACAGAACTATTTTTGTTAAAGGTTCGGTTGAAGCAATTCTCCAACGTTCTCAACAGATGTTGGATGTGAAGGGAAACCTTGCCTCTGTAAATGCAGAAACGGTGCATCAGCAAGTTGATGCAATGGCTCGTCAGGGTTTAAGGGTTCTAGCGTTTGCCAAGAAATCTGTGCCAGTTACTCAAGATTCCCTTGATCATGCAGATATCGAAAATAATTTGATTTTCTTGGGATTACAGGGGATGATCGATCCGCCTAGAGCAGAAGCAATCAAAGCGGTGCAAGCCTGTCAAGAAGCTGGTATCCAAGTCAAAATGATTACAGGCGATCATGCTGTAACTGCTGCTGCGATCGCTCAAAGTATGGGCTTCAACAAAAATGGGGAAATTCTGGCTTTTACAGGAAGTGAACTTAGCCGCATGGGTGAATCAGAACTCGCCACAGCAATAGAAGATGGGGCGGTGTTTGCTCGCGTTGCACCAGAACAGAAACTGCGTATTGTTGAAGCACTACAGTCTAAAGGCGAGGTTGTTGCGATGACAGGGGATGGTGTCAACGACGCACCCGCCCTGAAACAAGCAGATATTGGTATTGCGATGGGGGGCGCTGGTACAGAGGTAGCAAAAGAAGCCGCAGACATGATTTTAACCGATGATAACTTTGCCTCCATAGAAGCTGCGGTTGAGGAAGGGCGCACTGTTTATCGAAATCTGCTCAAAGCGATCGCCTTCATTCTCCCAGTTAATGGTGGCGAATCGATGACGATTTTAATTAGCGTACTGCTTGCTAGAGAATTACCGATTTTGTCTTTACAAGTTCTTTGGTTGAATATGGTTAATTCCATCGCCATGACTGTACCCTTAGCCTTTGAGCCGAGGTCTGAGCGGGTCATGCAACAACCACCGCGTAACCCCCGCGAATCATTACTTTCAAAAAGTTTAGTCAAGCGCATCGTGGCAATTTCCATCTTTAACTGGATTTTGATTTTTGGTGTATTTGAATGGATCAGACAAACCACAGGAAATATCGATTTAGCCCGAACAATGGCAATTCAGGCTTTAGTAGCAGGCAGAGTTTTTTATCTTTTAAGTATTAGCCACTTAGGAAGAGCTTTTCTAGGTAAATTACGTGGTAAGGGGGGTAAAATCAGTGATAGTACTGCAATTATTATTGGAATTGTTTCTACGATATTTTTACAAATCATTTTCAGTCAATGGAGTTTAATGAACACCTTATTTAACACAGCACCATTAAACTTGAATCAATGGTTGATTTGCTTCCTTATAGGGTCGCCAATGGTTGTAGTATCCGCGTTAGTCAACCTTTTTGACCCTCTTGACTGAACTTATGCCATTTACTTTGCTTTTATCTTTGTTTTATCTGGAGAGATAACTTCAAAGTCCCTCTCCCAATGTTGGAAGAGGGACTTTAAATGAGAGCTTTTAATTGATGCGAAAAAAAGCTTACTTCTCTCCAATAGGACGCCCTTGAGTATCTATATCAAGTTCTTCGCGTCGAACACTTTCTTGAGCTTGAACTGTGTTATTGATGTTTAGCTCATCTATTGCAGAAGAATCGTTACGATAGTCAGAGTAGGATTGTTCTAGTTTTACAAGTGCCATTTGATGTTTCTCCAGTATTCTATTTTGGATTCATTACTTACTATTTAAAAAAAATTTTATTAAAGATGTATCTAACTATTGGAAGATTACTGTTGAAAATAGATGGCAACAAATGTGAAGAGAAAGTGACAGATATTAAATTTTTGCTAGTAATTTGGTTGAAATTGTTTTATTTTTTGATGACTTTACTCAATTAAAAAACAATGGCGCAAAAGCTTAGAATACAATTCTTTTGATTTTTGACTTTTGACTTCCGCCTTGCGGTACTAGCTATGGTCAGTATTGCCAACAAATGTGAACAGAAAGTGACAGCGCCAACTATTGCGGCTATTTGATCGGCAAAAAGATTTGAAAAGTTGACCCCTTATCGATTACACTTTTGACACTAAGATGACCACTATGTGCAGAAACGATTTGTTGGACAATAGATAACCCTAAACCATATCCACCAGTTTTACGCGATCGCTTTTTATCCACCCGATAAAACCGCTCAAAAATATGCGGCAAATCAGCTTCGGGGATACCGATGCCATTGTCTATAACTTCAATGACAGCCCAATATGACTGGGTAAACAGCCGCAACTGAACTTGACCGCCAGCAGGAGTATATTTAAAGGCATTACTGAGCAAATTAACTACTGCTTGATGCAGCAAGTTGGCATCACCTAGCACAATCACACTGCTAGTTGGAAAAGTATAAGTGAGATTCAGATGTTGTACAGCTTCTTGTGTTGCATATTCATCTGCTATCTGCACAAGCTCGCTTTTCAAGTTCACTTCTTGCAAAGATTCAGGGGATAATCGACCTGCGTGACGTGCCAGAAATAGCAGATTATTCACCAGATTATTCATTGACTTAGCAACATCGAAAATTTTGCCAAAGCGCTGACGCTGCGTCTCAATATCACTAGATTGAGAAATTAATCCGTATTGGGCATTGCTAGTAATCGCTGACAAAGGCGATCGCAATTCATGGGAAGCATCAGCTGTGAAGCGTTGTAGCTGCTCGTAGCTGTCATGAATTGGTTGCATTGCTATACCCCCCAAACACCAACCAGCTAGACCGATTACCCCTAAAGTTGCTGGTACTGTCAAAAGCAAAACCAGCCGTAACCGAGCCAGATCATTTTGCGCCGCTACTAGAGGTGCTGCAATTTGCAGATAACCGATTAACGAACTATTTTGGTAGACGGGCAGCGTTAACTGACGGAGCCAGATCGCAAGGGGTATTTCTTGTGAGGAGTAAAGCGTAGTCTTGAGAGTGTGATATCCCGGTGTTGCCCTAACTTGTGCCCTTGGAATAATACCGAAAAATTGCACCAATTGCCCTTTGGTATCATACCAACGCGCATATACCAGTTCAGTACCCAATGGTGCTACGTTACTTCCTAAAAGCGGCACATTTTCTAAGTCGATCTGCTTATTACGCGTATCGTACTTCGCATTTACCGCCATGACTCTAGATTTTTTATAGAGTAAGCGATCAAGATTCCCCAGATCGTTTAATACCGCTTGGTAGTAAAGTACCCCTGCAAAAACGACCAAAATGCTCCCCATCGTTAGGGTAAACCACAGGGCTAAATTGCTGCGACTACGGTAAAACATGAAACTTAGACAAGAGGCTTATACTACACAGATATAGCTAACGTCATGGTATAGCGCATTTGTGAAATTATTTATAACAATCATTATTTATTTTACTACCTATACTAGAAAAGCTAGGTCTACCAACATATCTTTCGTCGGTGAGATTGTAAATCAAGTGCAAGTGTGAAAAACTCTTTAAAAGATAATTGTAGCACCATGTTTATTCAAATTTTTATTTAGTACAGTACGGCTGAAATAGCACAACCATTTAAAATGAATCAAAAGCCTATTATATAAGCTTTTTGACTTTTGACTTTTGACTTTTGACTTCCGCACAGCGGTACTAGCTGCTAGCTGTGAAACTAAGTTTATTACTGTATGTCTTTGTCTTACTTGTTAGAAAAACTGCATTCTTTAAAGCTAGAATATTTGTTACCTTTTCCATTGCTTTTAATTGCTTTTGGAGTTGGTGGTGAATCATTGACTAACCTCTTATTGAGCCGTTCTTACCCTACAATAGAAAAGCTCCAATCTAATACAGAAACAGTAAAAATACGACTAGCAGCTAATGTGGTAATAAGCGCAGCTGAAATTGCAAAAGAGCAGGAGTTTACCGAGGTTGAACTTAGTCTAAAAAACTCTGTACTTAAAAAATTAACATTTAAGGTTCCAGCTACAGAATTAAGCAAAGTGAAAGCTATGATCGCTCAAGAATTGGGGCTGTCTAATGAGATAATAACTCTGCAAACTAATACACAAATGCAAGTGCAGTCTACGGTTCAAGTACTAGGAATTCTGGCTGAAATTCAAAAAAAACCGGGGTTTACAAAAGTTGAAGTTAATACTGCTAACTCCATACTGAAAAATTTAGAATTTGAGTTTCCAGTTACAGAATTAAGCGAAATAAAAGCCATGATGATTCAAGAATTGGGGCTTTCTCGTGAAAATGCCAGAATGTTAGTCAGCTATCGGATAAAAAATTAGCACCTTATTCAACTGTTTGTGCAAAAAGCTGATTCCAAATTGATTACGAATTACGAATTATCTGGTGCTTTGAGACTGTAACCCATACCGTAAACTGTTTTAACCCAATCTGCCGCGCCAACTATCTGCAAGCGATGACGTAACTTGCGTACTAGTACAGTTAATGCGTTACTTTCTGGTTCCGAACCCCACTGCCACAATGCTTCTTCAATCTGTTCGCGGGTTAATATTTGATTACGGTGACGCATTAAATACTCTAGCAATTGAGCTTGGCGCGGTGATAATTCCACACTTGCCTGATTGCGTTCAACAGTCAAATTACTTAGATGCAGTTGTAAATCTGCAACCTGAAGAATATCTCCTACCCATTGAGGCGATCGCCTCCCTAAAGCACGTACTCGCGCCAAGAGTTCTACTAAATCAGCCGGTTTGACTAGATAATCATCCGCTCCTGCATCTAACGCCATGACTTTATCTGGCGTGGTATCCTTAGCAGTGAGCATTAACACAGGTGTAGTTTTGCCAAGAAGTCGATACTGATGACAAAGACTTAACCCGCTAATTGTGGGCAACATCCAGTCCAAAATCAACAGATCATAATCTTTTTTGGACAATAGCCACTGTGCAGTTTCTCCATCTTCAACGCCATCTACAATGTATCCAGCTTCCAAGAGGAGACTCTGTAATGGCTCTAATTGTTCTGAGTCGTCTTCTACCAGTAAGATTCGCATACAGTTTTTTAGTAACCGACGCGACTAGAATTGTCAGTTTCTTAGTTCAGAGTAGAAAAATTAAACTTATCTTTCTTCTTCCATCAGGAATATTTTGATGTAGATTGTGGATACCCGAATTGCTCAGACAAAATAAATATTATTGAATTTCTGCCAATAGGTAGTTTTTAAACTAGAGATGAAAACTAATCAAATCCCTCCCGGAAGCTTTGGTATACCTGTCTTAGGTGAAACACTCTCCTTTGTTTTCGACCACGATTTTGCCAAAAAGCGCTATCGCCAGTATGGTTCTATCTTCAAAACCCATCTTCTTGGCAGACCAACTGTGGTCATGGCAGGGCCGGAGGCATTAGAGTTCGTTTTGTCAACCCACATGGAGAATTTTTCTTGGCGCGAGGGATGGCCTGATAATTTCAAGACATTACTGGGTGAATCGCTTTTTCTGCAAGATGGAGAGGAACACCGCAGAAATCGCCGCTTGATGATGCCGGCGTTGCATGGCCCAGCATTGGCGAATTATGTCTCCACAATGGAAGATATTACACGCGGCTACCTCCAAAAGTGGGAGAAAAAACAGGAGTTTACTTGGTTTCAAGAGCTTAAACAGCTAACATTTGATATTGCCAGTCAATTGTTGTTGGGTACGCGTCCTGGGCCGGAATGTGTACGCCTCAGCCAGTTGTTTACAACTTTGACAAATGGGCTGTTTGCTATTAATCCGTTGCCATTACCATTTACTACATTTGGTAAAGCTATAGCCGCTCGCGATCAGATTTTAGAGCATCTAACTCAAGTTGTCAGAGAACGTCAGCAAAACCCAACTAAAGATACCATCAGCTTGTTAATCCAAGCTAAAGATGAAGATGGTAATAGGCTAAGTGAAAAAGAAATCATTGCCCAAGCGGTGCTGTTACTCTTTGCTGGACATGAAACAACTACTTCGATGCTGACTTGGTTGTGTACAGAGTTAGCCTGTCATCCAGAAGTACTCGAAAAAGCAAGAGTTGAACAATTGCAACTTGCAAGTAAAGGTGATTTGGATTTAGAACAATTGGCGAAAATGCCCTATTTAGAGCAGATTTTGTGGGAAGTTGAAAGATTGCATCAACCTGTCGGAGGTGGGTTTCGTGGTGTGATTAAAGACTTTGAGTTTAATGGTTATCACGTTCCTGCTGGTTGGCAGTTGCTTTATTCAATTGTGATAACTCATAGCCTAAAGGAAATCTACCTTGAACCAGAGCGTTTTGATCCAGAACGTTTCAGTCCTCAACGGCAAGAACACAAAAAATATCCTTTTAGTTTAGTTGCTTTCGGTGGTGGGCCACGCATCTGTATTGGTATAGCCTTTGCCAAAATGGAAATGAAAATTATTGCTGCTCATCTTC
>Ga0105048_10001622_pt1 | contig 36388 bp, 36 predicted proteins | sample MAT05_FD_78382 | JGI IMG/M metagenome (GOLD analysis project Ga0105048, IMG submission 78382) | Freshwater microbial communities from Lake Fryxell liftoff mats and glacier meltwater in Antarctica - MAT-05 | ecosystem: Environmental > Aquatic > Freshwater > Ice > Liftoff microbial mat | place... | reverse complement strand
CGCAGGTCCGAGGCGTCGGAGTGCACATCGGATGGGCGGCGACGTATCGACCACAGGGTGCACATCGGATGGGCGGCGCAGGTCCGAGGCGTCGGATGCGAGGCGTCGGATGGGCGAGGCGCAGGTCCGAGGCGTCGGATGCGAGGGCCGGCGATGCGTCGAGGGCGATCCAGCGCGTGGAGGATCCCTGAGCAGCGGTCCACAACCGGTAGGGCAGCGGGCACAGTTGACGCATCCGGACCTCCGATGCCACCATGGACGGCAGAAACTGGAAACGGTACCGACGCGGAACCCATACCGACCCGTCACCGCCCCGCGGCGTCCTGACGACGGCTCTTGCGCGCGGCTCCACCATCGCCCGGGGAGGGTAGACGCACGATGACCGACACCGCGGCCGGCACTGACCGGCGGGTCGGCTGGTACCACCAGATGTGGACCATCCGCTTGTTCGAGGAGAAGGTCCAGGAGCTGTTCATGGGCGGCCTCATCCAGGGCACCACGCACCTGTGCCAGGGCCAGGAAGCCGTCTCCGTGGGCTCCATCGCCGCCATGACCAAGGGCGACGTCCAGACCAATACCTACCGTGGCCACGGCGAGGCGCTCGCGCTGGGCATGACTCCCGAGACCGGCTTCGCGGAGCTCATGGGCCGGGCGACCGGCGGATCCAAGGGCGTGGGCGGCTCGATGCACTTCATCGACACCTCGCTGGGCAACATCGGTGCCAACGCCATCGTCGGCGCAGGCCTGCCCATCGCGGTCGGCGCCGCGCTCGCGTTCAAGCTCCAGAAGCGGCCCTTCGGGGCGCTCACGTTCTTCGGGGATGGTGCCACCAACATCGGCACGTTCCATGAGGCACTCAACATGGCTGCCGTCTGGAAGACGCCGGTCGTGTTCATCATCACCAACAACCTGTACGGCGAGTACAGCCCCCAGATGACGACCACCTCGACGGTCGACCTGGCGCGCCGTGCCGATCCGCATGGCATGCCCGGCATCGTCGTCGACGGCCAGGACGTGGACGTCGTGAACGCCACCGTGAGCGAGGCACTCGAGCGTGCCCGCGCCGGTGGTGGCCCGAGCCTGCTGGAGATGAAGACCTACCGCTACCGCGGCCACTCGCGGACCGACCCGGCCAAGTACCGGGCACCGGGTGAGCTGGAGCGCTGGAAGGAACGAGACCCCATCACCCTCCTCGGCGCCAAGCTCGCCGCGGAAGGACTGCTGTCCACCGAGGAGCAGGAAGCCATCAAGACCAAGGTCCAGGCGGACATCGACGCCGCAGCCCTCCGAGCCGCCGAGGCTCCCATCCTGACCCTCGAGGAGACGCGCCAGTATGTCTACGCTGACTGAGGCGGCTCCCGCCCAAGAGACCGCGCCTGTCGCGGTCGAGCTCACCTACCGGGAGGCGATCAACGCCGCCCTCGAGGACGAGATGTCGTCCGATCCCACCGTCGTCCTCCTGGGTGAGGATGTGGACGCGGACGGCGGCGTGTTCAAGACCAACATCGGGCTCCCGGAGAAGTTCCCGGGCCGGGTGCTGGCCACACCCATCTGCGAGAACGGCTTCATGGGCGTGGCCCTGGGCATGTCCATCACGGGTATGCGGCCCGTGGTCGAGATCATGTTCGCGGACTTCCTGCCGACAGCCGGTGACGCCATCGTCAACCAGCTGCCCAAGTACCGCTACATGTCCGGCGGCCAGTTCACGGTACCCGTGACGGTCCGCATCTCGTCCGGTGGCGGCGGTCGATTCGGGACCCAGCACAGCGCGACTGCCGAGAGCTGGTACATGGCGCAGCCGGGCATGCGCATCGTCACGGCGTCCTCGCCACAGGCCGCGTACGAGTTGCTGCGCGCGGCCATCCGCAACAACGACCCGGTGCTGTTCTACGAGCACAAGGTGCTGTATGCCCGCAAGGGCCTCGTCCAGCGGGGCGTGATCAGCGATGTGGGCACGGCGCGCGTGCTGCGTGAAGGTACCGACGTAACCATCGTGGCCACCCTGCTCATGGTGGAGAAGTCACTCGCGGCTGCGGAGGCCCTCGCCGCGGACGGCATCAGCGCCGAGGTCATCGACCTGCGCTGGATCCGGCCGCTCGACCACGCTTCGGTGGAGGCATCGGTGCGCAAGACCGGCCGCCTCGTCATCGCCGAGGAGCAGTGGCACGAAGGCGGTTGGGGAGCGACGCTCATCAGCAAGCTGGCCCAGACGCGTATCCCCTGGAAGGCCTCGCCGACGGCGGTCAGCCTGCCCCACGACCTGCTCATCCCGTATAGCCCGACCCTCGAGGACGAGATGATCCCGTCCGCCGAGAAGATCGCGGCCGCCGCACGGACCGCGGTCGGCCGGTGACCATCTCCGCGGTGGATCCTGCGGGGAACGCCGCGACGACCATCTCGCCCCTCGACCGGAGCTCGCTCCGGATCGAGCGGGTGGAGACCATCGCGCTGCGCGCGCCCCTGGCCCGACGCTTCGTCGGTAGCGCCTATTCCATGGTCAACCGGACGACCATCATCACCCGCCTGTACACGGCGGATGGCCTAGTCTCCGAGGTCTACAACGGCGACACGGACGACGAGCAGGCACTCGTGGTGGGCATCATCCACGACGAGCTGGCGCCCCGGATCATCGGCCGCAGCGCGACCGACCCCGAAGGGGCATGGACGGCGATGGAGCCGTCCACCAACAACATCCTGCGTGACCGCGGGCTGTCGCTCCAGGCCATCGCATGCCTGGACACGGCCATCTGGGACGTGTTCGGCAAGGCCGTCGGCCTGCCGCTGCACCGGCTGTGGGGATCGGTCACCGATTCGCTGCCCATGTCCGTCATCGGTGGCTACTACCACCTGGACCTGGACCAGACGCGGGAGCTCATCAGCGCGTACACGAAGCGCTTCTCGGGCGTCAAGTTCAAGGTCGGTGGCCGGACGCCCAAGGAGGACGCGGTCCGCGTCCGGGCGGCGCGCGAAGCTGCCGGTCCCGACTTCGCCATCATGGTCGACGCCAACCAGGGCTACGAACGTGCCCAGGCCGTGGAGTTCGGGCGGCTCGTCGCCGACCTCGATATCCGCTGGTTCGAGGAGCCCTGCCGCTGGACCAACGACCGGCGCTGGATGCGTGACGTGCGCCTCCAGACGGGCATCCCTGTCGCGGCCGGCCAGAGCGAGACGACCCTCAACGGCGTCCGCGACCTCATCGCGGACGGCGCCATCGATGTCAGCAATTTCGATGCCTCATGGGCGGGTGGCCCGACCGTGTGGCGAAAGGCCGCCGGCCTGAGTGCCGCATATGGCATCCAGCTGGGTCATCATGAGGAGCCACAGGTGTCCTCGCACCTGCTGGCCTCGACGCCCAACCACACCTTCGTGGAGTGCTTCGACGAGGAGCGGGACCCGTTCTTTTGGGCGCTCAGCGACCTGTCCGACTTCCTGCGTGACGGGCGTCTGCATCTGCCGGAGCGACCTGGTTTCGGCACCCAGCTGGACTGGGACTACGTCGAGCGATACACCGTCGACAGTCGCACCACCACGGCCTGAGCGCTGTGGTCGGGGAAGCAGGCGCCAGCGGGCCGCCGTTGGCGGGCGTCCGCATCGTGGCCGTGGAGCAGTACGGTGCCGGGCCGTTCGGCACCATGTACCTCGCGGACCTGGGTGCCGAGATCATCAAGGTGGAGGACCCGGGATCGGGCGGTGACGTCAGTCGCTACATCCCGCCCGGTCAGCAGGGCACCGACTCCCTGTTCTTCGAGGCGTTCAATCGCAACAAGCGCTCGGTGGCACTGGACCTCAAGAACCCGGCCGGTCGCGAGGTGTTCGAGCGGCTGGTGGCGTCCGCGGACGCGGTATTCAGCAACCTGCGCGGTGACCAGCCGGAGCGGCTGCGCATCCGCTACCAGGATCTCGAGACTGTCAATCCGCGCATCGTGTGCGTGGCACTCACGGGCTACGGCAGCGCGCCCGGGCAGGCCATGCTGCCAGGCTACGACGCCCTCATCCAGGCTCAGTCGGGCTGGGCGTCACTGACCGGTGACCCGGATGGACCGCCTGCGAAGAGTGGCCTGTCGTTGGCAGACTACATCTGCGGCCTGACCGCCATGGTCGGCCTGCTGGCCGGGCTCCACGACGCCCAGCGGACCGGCATCGGGCGGGATGTGGACACCAACCTGTATGACAGCGCCCTCGCGATGCTGTCCTACCCGGCCACATGGTTCCTGTCCTCAGGATTCGAGACGCGTCGCCTGCCGTTGTCGGCGCACCCCTCCGTGGTCCCGTTCCAGTTCTTCGCGACCGCGGACGGGCACATCGCGATCGCGTGTCCCAAGGAGAAGTTCTACGTCTCCCTGGTGCGTGTCATGGGTCTGCCGGACCTCGCCACCGACGATCGATTCGCCTCGTTCGCGGCCCGTGGCAAGCACCGCGCCGACGTGCTCGGCCGGCTATCGGAGCGTTTCGCGGAGCTGACCACGGCCGAGTGGCTGACGCTGCTGCGGGGCGTGGCGCCCATCGCGCCGGTCCGCTCCCTGTCGCAGGCGCTGGACGTGGCGGAGCTCCAGGAGCGGGGCATGCTGGCGGAGTATGAGGACGAGACGTTCGGGCGGGTCCGCTCCGTCGGGCTGCCCTTGCATGTGTCGGGCTTCGAGCCCGAGTACCGGCCGGGACCGGGCATGGGTGCCGACCAGGACGCCATCCTGTCCGACCTGGGCTATGCCCCGGACGCCGTCGAGCGACTGCGTGCCACTGGTGCGTTTGGTGGCGACCCGGGTGTCCCGGGAGGCGATCCGGGCGCGGTCTGATGGGGCCAGGGCTGGTCCTGTTGGCGGGCCTCGGTGGAGCCGCACTGGTGCGTGCCCTGGCTGCGCGCCAGGTGCGCGGCGGGGACCGCCGATTCGTGCCCCTGACACTGTTCGCGACGTTCCTGCTGGCCGTGCTCCTCGTGATCGTGGCCGTCTGGGCGGCTGCCCGGTCGCTGTGGCTGGGCGTGCCGCTGCTGTTCGGGGCGCTCATCCTGGGCGGCGGCTGGCTGCGGGTGTCCCTCGACCTGTGCCGCTACTCGGGTGCGGCGGGGCGTCCGCCGGACCGCATCGATGTGCTCATCACCCGGCTGGATGCTGGGTATCGGTCGGTCGCCGGCTGGCTGCTGGGCGCTGGCTTCGTGGTCGCGGTGGCGGCCATCGTGTGGCTCCTGTTCCGGCGCTCGTTCTGAGCCTCGTCCTGTACCGTTTCGGGATGCAGTACCTCGCGCGCCTCGCGGTCGCCGCCCTCAGCCTGACGCTCCTCATCCCGGGCACGGGCGTGCTCGCCCAGGCGCCGTCGCCGTCACTGATCGTGCTGGAACCCGTGGCCGAGGCCGGATACGGCATCGGGTCGGTGGCGCCGGTCGGCTGGACATCGGTGGGCATGGGCATCCGAACCCGCGGATTGTCACCCGCTGACCCGACGTTGCTGGGTCTCCAGTCGGCACCCGTCCAGGCGGAGCAGCTGTGGCCAGCACTCCTGCCGCAGCTGGGCCTCACCAGCCGACCCGATGCCATCGAGACACGCAGCACCCCGGTCGGGCTGGACTGGTCGCTGTACCAGGTGCCGGCTGCCGGGACGATCGCCGACCTTGGCCTGGCCGACGGCGATGGCGCCAGCTACCTGGTACTGCTGCTGAGCCCACAGGACGAGGCGGCCTCATTGCGCAGCAGCGTATTCCTGCCCGCGATCGATGCGTACGCGCCACTGCCGGACGCGTCCCCGACGCCGCCCTCGGCGGCATACACGGACAAGGAGGTCACGTTCCCCGGCGGCTCGGCGGGTGTGACGCTGGCGGGCACGCTCTCGGTCCCCACGACCCCGGGCCCGCATGGTGCGGTCGTGCTCATGACCGGCAGCGGACCCCAGGATCGCGACGAGTCGTTGCCCGGGATGACGCTCAAGCCATTCGCGCTGCTTGCCCGGGCGCTGGCCGAGGCGGGTGTCACTGTGCTGCGCTACGACGACCGGGGTACAGCGGCGTCGACCGGAGACTACGCGGCAGCCACGCTGGCCGACTTCACGGCGGATGGTGCGGCGGCGCTCGCCTACCTGCGCGGTCGGACGGAAGTCGACCCGGCACGTACCGGCGTGCTGGGCCACAGCGAAGGCGGCGTATACATCGCGGATATCGCCGCCCATGACCCGGACGTGGCGTTCGTGGTCGGATTGGCGCCGGTCGCCCGACCTGGTGTCGACCTGCTGGTGGACCAGGCCGAGGCGATCGCCCGGTCGCAAGGTGGCACGGTCGAACAGATCGCTGCGGCACGCTCGTTCGCCAGCCGGCTCTATGCCGCCGGCCTCGCCGGCGTCGCGACCGCAGCCGAGACCATCCTGCGTGAGTACTTCGGCGATCTCTACGACGGTCAGGATCCAGCCAGTCGGCAAGTCCTGGGCGACCGCGAGGACTTCATCCAGGGCCAGGTCGACGGCCAGCTGGCCACTCTCAAGAGCCCCTGGTTCCTCTCGTTGTTGCGCTCAGATGCCGGCAGGGACTGGAGCCAGGTCAGCGCGCCCACCCTGGGAGTCTTCGGCGGCAAGGACGTCCAGGTCATCGCGGCCCTGGAAGCGCCCGCGATGCAGGCCGCACTCGATGCTGCCGGCAACACGGATGTGACCATCGTCACGCTGGGTGATGCCAACCACTTGTTCCAGACGGCGACGACCGGTGCCGTGGGCGAGTACAGCAGCCTGGAGCAGGCGTTCGCGCCCGACCTGATGCCGCTGGTCGTCGGCTGGGTCGTCGAGCACGCCGGGATCGCGCCGTGACGCGCCCGGGTCCCTTCTCATGGCACCCGGAGCCTGAGCTCATCGATGTCCGTGACCCGGCCGTGTCCCGCGTCGCACTGGAGCGATTGGGCCACGACGCGTGGGGTGTGGCGCTGGACTACCTCTATGACGAGGCGTTCCGGCGGGCCATGGGTGAGCCCACCACAGCCGTGCCCCTGCGTGTCCGGTTCTTCGGGGAGCGTGGCGGTCCGGAGCCGGCGCCCGCGGACCCCACCGCCTCGGCCGTGCTGCTGGCCGAGTTCCGCGACCGGGTGGCGCCCCACCAGCTGAACGCCTGGCACCCGCGCACCCTCAGCTACTTCACGCCGCCGCCGTTGCTACTGTCCATCGTCGGCGAGCTGCTGGCCCAGTTCACGCAGCAGGGCGTCGACGTGTGGCATGCGGGACCATCGGCTGCGTTCGTGGAGGAGGAGGTCGTGCGCTGGCTGTGCGACCTGATCGGATACGGGGAGGGGAGCTTCGGGCTGCTCGCATCTGGCGGCGTGATGGCCAACTTCATGGCCCTGGCGCTGGCCCGGGACGTGCAGCTCCGCCGACTCCGGGGACTGGATCGGCCGCCCCGTGGCGCAGCCCTGGAGGACGCCCGGGTCTATGTCTCGGACCAGGGCCACTTTTCGGTGGCACGCGCGCTCGATGAGCTGGGGTTCCCACCGCAGACGTTGGTGACGGTGCCGAGTGACGACGGCTTCCGGCTGGGCGTGGCGGCGCTCGCGGACGCGGTGGCGGCCGACCTGGCAGCCGGCATGACGCCGTTCGCGGTGGTCGCCGTGTCCGGCACCACCAACACCGGTTCCATCGACGATGTGCCGGCGATCGGGGCGGTCGCCGCGCGCCAGGGTCTGTGGCTGCACGTGGACGCGGCGTACGGCGGGGCGGCACGCCTGTCGGATGACCTGGCGGCCCTGGTTCCTGGCCTCGAGCTCGCCGACTCGGTCACCGTCGACCCCCACAAGTGGTTCTTCCAGGCGTATGACATCGGTGGCCTCATGGTCCGTGACGGTCGGCTTCTGGAGCAGACCTTCTCGCGACGGCCGGAGTACTACCGCGGCGGCGGCGATACGGCGCGCGAGCACGACGCCCACGACAGCGACTCGCTCGACTTCTATCGACTCGGTTTCGAAGGCACCCGACGATGGCGAGCGCTCAAGCTCTGGATGAGCTGGAAGCACCTTGGCACGCGCGGGCTGGGACGGCTGGTGGAGGCGAACGTCGCGATCGCGCGATACCTGTCGGAGCGCATCACGGCTTCGGCTGACTTCGAGCAGCTGCCAGCGAACCCGGAGCTATCCGTGGTCTGCTTCCGGCACCTGCCTGCGGGTCCGCGGCCGGAACCCGACGCGCTGGACGCGCACCAGGACGCGCTCCAGGCAGCACTGGAGGCGTCGGGTGACGGCTGGCTGTCGACGACCCGACTGCGTGGATCCACCTGGCTGCGAGCCGGGGTCATGAACCCCATGACCACCGAGGCGGATATCGACCGACTCCTGGGGCTGCTGCGCGAACTCAGCTGAGATCGCGCCCTCCGGGACGAGGCTCAGATCGCGCGCATCCGGTTGTTCTTGGCGTCGTGGGTCACCTCGGCCAGGCCCAACTCCTCCATGAGCGGCGGCAGGTACACCCCGAACCTGCCGCGTAGCCCCTTCTTCAGGCCGTACCAGCCGCCGCGCGGATTGGTCTCGGAGCGTCCCCACGCTTCGACCGTGCCCTCTGGCGCGGGCTTCTGCTCATCCGCACCGCCCAGGGGCATCCAGTCGCCGTGTGCCACGAGCATGGCAAGCAGCTCCTTGATGGCGCGCGCGTCGTAGAGCAGCCTGGTGCCGCCGACCTGGCACACGATGGTCGGCGGGTCCGATGCGTCGTCCCGATACATCGTGTATTCGGACGTGCCCGGCGGGGTTCGAAGCGCCCACGGGTCGGCCTTGGTCCCGGTGCCATTCGCCATGTCCCTGCTCCTCCTGAAGTCCGCCTGATCTGTCCCGATGGTGCGTACGTTACCCATCTGCAGCCATCTCGGGCGCATCCAATAGGCAGCGGCTGACCCATGGTCGTTCCGTGATCCGTCCAGGCCGAGACACAGGACAGCCTGAGTGACCGGCTCAGGGGTGATTGACTACCTGCCGGATCGGGATTATCCTGCCAACGGCGCAGGCGGCACCAGATCACCGCCCCGCAGACGACCCGGGAGTCCCATGGCAGGCGCATTTCTCATCGCTCTTCGAGACGGCCTGGAAGCCGCGCTCATCGTGGGCATCATCTGCGCCTACCTGGTCAAGCTCGGCCGACGCGACGCACTGCCAAAGGTCATCCTGGGTGCCGCCCTGGCAGCCCTGCTGTCACTGGTCATCGGCGTCGTGGTGGTGAACACCGTCGGCCGGCTGGATCATCGCCTGCAGGCGACCCTGGAAGGCCTCGCCGCAGTCGCCGCGGTCGTGATCATGACCCGGATGCTGTTCTGGATGCGCCGCCAGGGGCGGGCCATCAAGGGCGAACTGGAGTCCCAGGTATCTGCCGCCATCGTGCAGGGCAGCACCAGGGCGCTCATCGGCCTCGCGTTCATCGCCGTCATCCGCGAAGGCATCGAGATGACGCTGTTCTTCCTGGCCATCCTCGCTTCCGAATCGGGTGACGCCACGGGCGCCGTCTTCGGCGGGCTGCTGGGCCTGACCGTGGCCATGGCACTGGGCTGGGCGATCTTCGCGGCCGGCATCCGCATCAACCTCGCGAAGTTCTTCACGGTCACGGGCATCCTGCTCATCTTCGTGTCCGCGGGGCTGGTCGTGTACGCCATCCACGAGTTCACGGAGGCGGGCTATCTGCCGGTGTTCCAGCCCGTGTTCGACCTGAGCACGACGCTGCCGCAGTCCTCGCCGCTCGGATCGGTCCTTGCGGGTATGTTCGGATACCGCGCGGCGCCCACAGCGATCGAGGTCGCGGCATACCTGCTGTACCTGGTGCCGGTCCTGTTCCTGTACCTGAGCGATTGGCGTCCGATGATCCGCCGCCGCTCGGTCGCCAGCGCCTGACGGTCTGCGGGCCTCGGGTCGCGCAGCCCCCCGGGCGGCGCGACCCGAGGCACTCCGGCCCGCGTCGCGCGGCCCAATCGCGCGAGCGTCGGTTCGTGGCCCGTGGCGCTCTCGGGCCCGTGGCGCACCCGGCCCCGTGGCGAGTGAGTCCCAGATGATCCAACGGGCGGAGAAACGCCGCGCCGACCGACGTTGGGGTGCTCCCCAGGACCTTCACCCGTCGTTCTGGCGCCATGGTGCCGCATGTCGACGGGGGACCACCAGGTCCGGTGGTCGTGAGGGTCGGCGGAGCCCCGTTCTCCGGCCGTACGCATCCCAGATGATCATCGGCCGACGCACCGACATCATCGGCCGTACGCATCCCAGATGATCATCGGCCGACGCACCGACATCATCGGCCGACGCACCCGGAGGGGCGAGGCCGACGCACCCGACCGGCGAGGCCGACGCACCCGGAGGGCGAGGCCGACGCACCCGACCGGCGAGGCCGACGCACCCGACCGGCGAGGCTGGCGCGCCCGACGGGCGTGGACGGGAAGGCCGCGGAGGGTGCCCCGATACAGGGCTCCGAGGCCGCGGAGGTGCAGACGAAGTGGCTGTACAGCTCGCCACGAGGTTCGCGATGCCCAGCCAGATGTGTTGCCGAGCAAGATGATCGCCACCGGCTGCTCGAAGCAACAGCGAGGTCGCGCAGCCAGGACCGGCGGTGCGCTGAGGGTGGAGTCGACCAATCGCGGGCTCTTGCCAAAGCAAAATGACAGGGCACGCGGCCCTGCCATTCGGATCGGTCTCGGAGTATCGGCCAGCGCAGCGTCGCGCTGGCTGTGGTGTCAGCGGCTGGTCGAGCGGTACTTGCGCACGCCGAGCGGGATGAATATGCCCAACAGGACGATCACCCAACCGATGGTCACCAGGAGGGGCTGCGTCGAGGGTAGGTTGTTCGTCGCGAACGGGTTGGGGTTGCCCCACAGGATGCGCAGTGATGAGGTCAGCGTACTGACCGGGTTCCATTCCGCGAAGGGCTGGAGCCAGCTGGGCATGGTCTGGATGGGCACGAATGCGCTGGAGATGAACGTGATGGGGAAGATGACCACGAAGGCGACCTGCTGGCCGACCTCCACGGTGGGCACCGACAGCCCCAGCCAGATACCGACCCAGGACATCGTGAACGCGAAGACGATGAGCAGGCCGACGCCGATGAGGAAGTCCACGATGCCGTTGTTGACGGACCAGCCCACGAGCAGACCCGAGACCATCAGCACGATGAGGATGCCGGTCTGGTAGATGGTGTCCGCGAAGCTGCGTCCGGTCAGGACCGCCGAACGAGCCATGGGCAGTGACCGGAAGCGGTCGATGATGCCCTTGGCCATGTCGTCCGTCATCCCGATGGCCGTGGTGGCGGAAGCGAAGGCGATGGTCTGCACGAAGATGCCGGGCATCAGGTACTCGCGATATGCATTCGGGCTCGTGTAGCCGGGCAGCGGGATGGCGCCACCGAACACGAACGCGAACAGCAGCACGAACATGATCGACTGGATGACCGCGAAGATCGCGAGTTCCGGGATCCGCGGGATGCGCTTGAGGTTCCGCCACATGACGACGAGTCCATCGGACAGCGCCTGACGCGCGCCGCCCTCCACCACGCGGGTGGGTCTGGTTGCGGTGGTCATGACTTCCTCCTGGAGGCCGGTGTCTCGTCGTCGTCGTTCGCGCCAAGCTCGGCTGCGTGCCCGGTCAGCGACAGGAACACGTCATCGAGGGTCGGCCGCCGGACGCCGATGTCATCGATAACGACGCCTGCCTCCGTCAGCGCGCCGACCACCTGGACGAGCGCCTGCGCGCCGCCCGTGGACGGCAGAGTCAGCTTGCGGGTGTGCTCGTCGATCACGGCATCCCCGACACCGAACGGCCGGATGAGCCCCGCCGCACGTTCCATGTCCGCGCGTTCGTGGACCACGACCTCGATGCGCTCGCCACCGACCTGCGTCTTGAGCTCGTCCGCGGTACCGCGGGCGATGATCTTGCCGTGGTCGACGACGGCGATGGTGTTGGCCAGCTCGTCCGCCTCTTCCAGGTACTGGGTCGTCAGCAGCAGTGTCGTGCCCTCACGGACCAGTGTCCGGATGACGTCCCACATGCCCAGTCGGCTGCGTGGATCGAGTCCCGTCGTGGGTTCGTCCAGGAATAGCAGTCGGGGCCGACCGATGAGGGCACTCGCGAGGTCCAGCCGCCGGCGCATGCCGCCGGAGTAGGTCTTGACGACCCGGCTACCGGCCTCGACGAGGTCGAACTGCTCCAGCAGCTCCCCGGCACGCGTGCGGGACTCCGCGCTGGGCAGCTGGTACAGCCGCCCGAACATCCACAGGTTCTCCTGTCCGGTCAGGTTCTCGTCCACGGCCGCGTACTGGCCGGAAAGCCCGATGACCGATCGCAGCTCCTGCGCCTGTGTGACCACATCGAATCCGGCCACGGTGGCGCGTCCGGCGTCTGGCTTCAGCAGTGTCGACAGGATTCGCACGGTGGTCGTCTTGCCGGCACCATTCGGGCCAAGCAGGCCGAGGACGCTGCCTTCCTCCACTTCAAGGTCGACGCCGTCCAGCGCACGGACCTCGCTCTTGCGCGACTTGTAGACCTTGACCAGGCCTTCGGCGGTGATGACGTTCAAGGGGCGCACCGCTCATTCCGGGTGTGCATGGGTCAACCTCCAGTTCCGGCGCCGGGTCATTCGACAGCCGCAGGTCTGTATGTGGACCGACATCATGATGGGGATACCGGTCATCCACTGTCAGCATGCGCAGTGCTCGTGCCATCTCGGTTGACACGCGTGTCGTGAGACGAACGAGATCGCCGAGACACCCTGACATGCGCCACGGCTCCGGTGGCCGACACATCATAAAGTGAAGATCGCAGTGCCCAGTGCAGCGAACGGCCCCCGGGGACGGATCCCCGGGGGCGTGTATCCCGCGAACGGGGTACGTACTACTTGACGGTGAGGGTGCCCTCCATGCCGGCCTCTCGATGGCCAGGCACGTCGCAGTAGTAGACATACTTGCCTGCGGGGGCGTCGATGGTCACCGAACCGGTCTCACCGGGCGCGACCTCGACCTTGATGTCCAACTCGTCGATGACGAACGTGTGGACCGCGGCCCCCGTGTTCGGCAGACTGATGTTCGTCGCGGTATCGGCCGCGATGGTCAGCTTCCTGGGCTGGAAGGCGATGTCCACCAGTGTGACGGTGTCGCCCTCGGCGGCCGCGCTGGCGGCCGGGCTCTCGACTGCTGCCGATGAGTCCGGAGTCGTGGTCTCGGCGGGAGACGTGGTCTCGGCCGCGGCGGATGAGTCCGGAGCGGGGGTCTCGGCGGGTGCCTTGGTCGCCGCAGGCGGCGATGCCTCCGGTGCCGTGGTTGCCGGAGCATCCGTCGCCTCGGGAGCGCTGGACTCGGCCGGCGCCTGGGTCTCGCCCGGGGCAGATGCCTCGGGTGCCGGACTCGCATCCGGCTCGGGCGGAGCCGTGATCGCCCCATCGGCGACGTTGGCCGCCTCGACGACCTTCCACAGCGCACCCTTCGACTGGGTGACCGGGTCGTAGTCCCGGCTGAAGCCGCACTCACATGAGGTGAGGTAGACGTTGCCGGCCTCGTCCGTGCCGCCACCGGGCACCAGGAGCGCCGTATCCAGGAGCATCTGGTACTGCCACGCACCCGAGTCGTCACGAGCGAGTCCGTAGACGCGACCCGAGCAGAAGTCCGAGTTCAGGTACACGCCGTCCAGCAACGGCGAGTCCGTGCTGCGCGAGACGCCCAGGCCGGAGATGGAGCAGTCGCCAGTGGCGTGGTCGTATTCGGCCACCGGGAGCACGCCGACCTGCCCGCGGGGGCAGTCGGTCACGGTCGCGGGGTAGCAGTGGGAGGCTTCCATCCAGTCCCAGCCGTAGTTCTGGCCACCGGCCGCGCCGGCCTCCTGGAAGTCGACCTCTTCCCACGCGTTCTGGCCGACATCGGCGATATATAGGTCGCCCGTCGTGGGGTCGAACGAGAAGCGCCACGGATTGCGGAGGCCGTATGACCAGATGGTGGCATCCGCGCCCGGGTGATACGTGGCCGGGTCCTCGGGGCGCAGGCTCACCTTGGACGACTCCGCGAACGGGTTGTCCGAGGGGATGGAGTAGTTCAGCTCAGCCGACGTGGTGTCGACATCGATCCGGTGGATCTTGCCGTACGGGTTTCGGCGGTTCTGGGCATTGTCATACGGGTCGCCCGCGAGGCCACCGTCGCCGGTCGCCCAGTACAGATATCCGTCCGGACCAAACTGGAGCGTGCCACCGTTGTGGTTGGTGTACGGGTCGTCGGCGATCTCCAACACCAGTTGGGCACTGTCCGGGTCGGCCACGTTGGCGTCATCCGCAGACACGTTGTAGCGCACGATTCGCAGATTGCCGTTCGTGGCGTAGTCGGAGTAGTAGACGTAGAACTGGCCTGTGCTCGCGTAATCGGGATGGAACGCGAGCCCCAGCAGGCCCTGCTCCAGGAAGTCGACCTTGACGCTCCCGCTGATGTCCAGGAACGGCGTCTCGACGAGCGCGCCGCCACCATCGACGATCCTGACCTGGCCGATCCGCTCGACCACGAACACGCGGCCCGAACCGTCGCCGGCATTGGTCACGCTGATGGGGTCGACCAGGCCATCGGTGACCTGGACGAGCGCGATGGACGGGTCACCCGGCAGAGTCCCCGTGGGTTGGACGGTGGCCTGTTCGCCGTCCTGGGCAAGCGCGGACGCCCCCACCATGGAGGCGATCAGGGCCGCGCTTGACAGCGCGACGAAGATTCGTCTGGATCTCATGGATTCCTCCCTTGCTCTCGCGGCACGGCGCGCCGCTCGCGTCGGGAGGAAGTCTGGTCCTGGACGCCTGCCGGTCACCCCACAGGGATGGCGCAGGCGTTGCAGGAACCTCTCAGCCCTCGGGCGCGGCCCCGGCGCATCCCGAGCACAGGCCCGACACGGTGAGGTGGGTCAGGTCCATCACGAAGCCGCGGTCGTGCTGGAGGATCGCCGACAGGCTCGATGCCTCATCCGGTCCGATATCCCAGCTGGCGCCGCATCGGGAGCAATGCAGATGGCCGTGCTCGGTCTCCGGCAGCACGTGGTATTCCTCGCGGCCATCGGGACCATGGGCATGCCGGACCAGGCCCAGCTCCTCCAGCACGTCCAGGGTGCGGTAGACAGTGGACGGGATGGTCGAGCTGTCCTTCTGGCGGCATCGCTCCACCAGCTCGGCGCCAGTGACGTGGCCCTCTGCGCGAGACAACACGTCTACCAGCATCCGTCGCTGTGGTGTCCAGCGCAGCCCGCGGGCATGCAGCTGCTCTCGGGCGCTCGCCCAGCCGTTTGCAGCGCGGAGCCCCTGCGAGGGTTGGTTGGGGGTCGATGATCCGGTGGCTGACATGCTGCGAAGTATGAGGGGTAGACTGCGACGACGTGTTGTTGCACACTATTGCAATAACATCAGTTGTCAACTATGACTGGAGATCACATGTCAGTTCGTCGGATCGGGCTCATGGCCAGCGTGGCTCTGCTCCTCGTTGCAGCCCCGGTCGCGGGCCAGTCACCCGCCGCATCCATGCCCGCCGCGGTGCCGAATCTGGGCTGGCAGGATGAGCTGACGGGGGGTCCCGACATGCTCGACGTCGCGACCACCGTCGCGCCCATCAGCTCCCTCGCCCGCAATATCGGCGGCGACCGGATCCGACTGCATGGCATCGTGCCGGATGCCACCAACTCCCACACCTTCGAGCCCAGCCCGTCGGACGCCCAGGTGCTCAACGCCGCGGACCTCATCATCGTCAACGGCCTCCACCTGGAGGAGCCCACGCTGGGCCTCGCGGAGGCATCCAAGCGCCCCGAGACACCCATCATGCAGCTGGGCGACAACACCATCACCGAGGCCGATTGGCTGTTCGACTTCAGCTTCCCGCAGTCAGAGGGTGACCCCAACCCGCACCTGTGGATGAATGTGCAGTACGCCCTCGCGTACGCGGAGCTGATGCGTGACTGGTTCAGCGAGGCGGATCCCGCCAACGCCGCGTACTTCGCCACCAACTACGACCTGCTCAAGACGCGACTCGATGACCTGGACGCGCGCATCCGGGCCGTGGTGCCAACGGTGCCCGAGGCCAACCGCAAGCTCCTGACGTACCACGACTCGTGGGCGTACTGGGCACGCGAGTACGGCTTCGATGTCATCGGCGCCGTCCAGGCCTCCGACTTCTCGGACCCCAGCCCGCAGGACGTGGCCAACCTCATCGACCAGATCCGCGAGCAGCAGGTGCCGGCCGTGTTCGGCTCCGAGGTCTTCCCCAGTGCGGTCCTGGAGCAGATCGCCAGTGAAGCCGGCGCCGTGTTCGTCGATGCGCTGCGCGACGACGAGCCGCCCGGTGCCCAGGATGCGCCCGAACACACCTACATGGGCATGCTCCGCAAGGACATGGAGATCATGATGGACGCCCTCGGTGGGCAGGGGACCGCCACGTTCGCCGACTTCCCCGTGGAGGACACCTGGCAGCCGTGACGTCTCGGGCCCTCGAGCAGCTATCGACGAGCGGGGTGGATGCCCCGCTCGTTCGGTTCGAGGGTGTCAGTGCCAGCTACGGCGGCCCGGCCGTGCTCGAGGATGTCGACCTGTCACTTGCCCGAGGCAGCCTCGTGGGCATCGTGGGGCCATCCGGTGCCGGCAAGACCACGCTCCTGCGCGCCATGGTCGGTCAGGTGCCCAGGCTCAAGGGCAGGGTCCTGGTCGACGGGCGCGATGTCAGCGGTGGCCGACCTGCCAACATCGGCTGGGTGCCCCAGCTCGAGACCGTCGACTGGGACTTCCCGGCCACGGCCCGGGAGGTGGTGCTCATGGGCCGCTGGTCCCACGCTCCGTGGCGTCCCTGGATGACCGCACAGGACCGAGGCGAGGCGGATCGGGTCCTGGAACGACTGGGTATCGGGGGTCTGGGTGAGCGGCAGATCCGGGATCTGTCCGGCGGCCAGCAACAACGCGTCTTCCTGGCGCGCGCCATGATCGCCGAACCGGTGCTGCTGCTGCTGGACGAGCCGACGAGCGGCGTGGACATCCGAACCCGGGACGAGGTGCTGCACCTGCTGGCGGACCTCAACGCGCAGGGCGTGACCATCGTGCTCACGACCCACGAGCTGAACTCGGTCGCGGCGCACCTGCCCTACGTGGTGTGTGTCAACCGACGCATCGTGGCCCAGGGCGATCCGGACACCGTGTTCACCTCCGAGATCCTCAACGCGACGTACGCGGCGGACCTGCGCATCGTGCGTCAGGACGGCATGGTCCTGGTCGCGGATGCGGCACCGCACCGTCTGCGGGAGGCGCTGCGTCACCGGCACGATGGCTACGAGCACGCCCACCACGAACACGATGGCGCGCCCCATGTCCACGGACCGAGCGACAGGTGATCGAGCTCATCACGGAGCCGTTCGGGTATGCCTTCTTCCGCCAGGGCCTGGCGGTGTCGGTGCTGGTGGGCCTCGTTTGCGGCCTCATCGGGGTGTATGTGGTGCTGCGGCACATGAGCTATATCGGCCACGGCCTGTCCCATGCCGTCTTCGGTGGGGCCGTGGTCGCGTACGCCATGGGCATCAACTTCTACCTGGGTGCCGGTGTCTGGGGTTTCCTCGCCGCGGTGCTCATCAACGCGGTGTCGCGCCGGCGCCGGATCGGCGCTGACGCTGCCATCGGCATCATCACCACCGCCAGCTTCGCGCTGGGCGTGGCCATCATCAGCAAGACCAACAGCTACACCACCAACTTCGAGGCGGCCCTGTTCGGCAACATCCTGGGCGTCACCCCCGCCGACCTGCTCGTGGTCGCGATCGTGACCGTGTGCGTCGCTGTGTTCATCGCGCTGTTCTACAAGCGATTGCTGTTCATGACCTTCGACCCCGAGGTCGCGCCCATCTTCGGCATCCGCACGGGCGTCGTTGACACCTTGTTCGCCCTGGCCCTGGCGGCCACCATCGTGGCCTCCATCAACGTCGTTGGCGTGACGCTCATCGCTGCCACGCTCATCATCCCGGCCACCACCGCCCGGCTGTTGACCGACTCGTTCGCGCGGATGCTGTTCCTGTCGTCGTTCCTGGGCGCCACGGCCGGCGCCGTCGGCATGTTCGCCAGCTACTGGCTGGACATCTCGTCGGGCGCCACCATCGTGCTCCTGGAGGCGGCCATGTTCGTGGTCGCGTTCGGGTGGAGCTCCATCGGCCGCCATCGATCAGCGTGGGCGGCGGCGCCGGTGGAGATCGTCCATGGTCGGCCGCAGGTGTTCGATGACCTGTAGCCCTCCGGAGGGGGCCATCTGGCACGGGGTGGCCCGCGGGATGTCTGGCATCATGCCCGCATGTCGCAGCGCCGCGCGTCCCTGACGCTTCGCAGCTCCGTGCGGCGCCCTGCTCGACTCGAGCGAGTGGCGTTCACGCTGCTGGCGTTACTCGCCTGCGTCCTTGCCCACGAGGGGACGTACCTGGTCTCCTTCGGCAGTGGCGCGTCCTACGCCAGCGCGATGCGATCGACCGGACACGACGGCTACTGGCTGTGGCTGGTCGCCGCGGTCGTCGCTGCGATCGCGGGCCTGACGATGGTTGCCGCGGTCCAGTTGCGTCGCCTGCGGCGCGAAGTGACCGCGTCCCCGACGACGGGAGACGGCGATGGCCTGCGGGACTATCTCTCGCTGCTGCTCGGCAGTTGGGCGCGACTCGCCCTTATGGCGGGTCTGCTGTACACCGCACAGGAGAACGCCGAGGCGATCGCCGCCGGCTTGCCGGTGCAGGGCGTGGACGTCCTGCTGCGACATGGTCTGGCGCCCCTGGTGCTGGTCCTGCTGGCGACCCTGATCGTGGCCCTGGTCGCGGCGCTGGTGCACTGGCGCCGGCTGGTGCTCCTCGGCCGTATCCCGGCGACGGCCCATGACTGGGCGCCAGCTGTGTCGACTCCCCGCCTGCGACACGGGCTGCGGCTCGCCTTCCGCACGCGAGTGCCCGGCGCACGCGCCAGTCGCGGGCCGCCCCGCCGTGACTGGAGTCCGGCCGCCTAGCCCGGACCGCCGCGGGATGCATGCGTCCCGAACCTGCCGCCGATCCGCGGGAACGTGTCGCCCAACGGGCGTTCCCTAGGGATCGATCCCCCGCTCTCCCCGAGGTCGTCATGACCCGTTCCAGTCGTCCATCCGGGACCACCAAGCGTCCCGTCGCGCCCGAACCCTCGCGGCGCTCTCCGATGGTCATCATCACCGTCGCGGCGGCAGCGCTCGGCCTGCTCGCCGTTGCCGTCCTCGCCGTCGCAGGTGGCCTGCCCGGCGGCAGCTCCCCGAGTGCCCTCGCGACGCCGATCGTGCAGTCACCCACTGCACTGGAGGATGGCCGCAGCCTGGGTGCCGCGGACGCACCCATCACCATCGATGTGTGGGCCGATTTCCAGTGCCCCGTGTGCGCCCGGTTCTCGCGTGACATCGAGCCAGCGATCGTCTCCCGGTATGTCGAGCCGGGTCTCGTTCGGCTGACCTATCGGGACTTCTCGTTCATCGGCCCGGAGTCATTCGATGCAGCCGTGGCGGCCCGCGTGGCAGTCGCCCAGGGAGCCTCGTTCTGGGCGTACCACGACCTGTTGTTCGCCAACCAGGGTGCCGAGAACCAGGGCGCCTTCAGCCGCGACCGGCTCGGAGATATGGCGGTTGCGGTGGGTCTCGATCGTCAGCCGTTCCTGGCTGCCCTCGATGACCCAGCCATGCTCGCCGCAGTCCACGAGGAGACGGCGGTGGGCCAGTCGCTGGGCGTGGATTCGACACCCACGATGTCCATCGATGGACAGCTGGCAGCGGGCCTGCCGGACTGGACCAGACTGTCGGCGTATCTCGACGGCCTGGTCGCGGTCGCCAGCAGCGCGCCGACCGGCCCGGGCACGAGCGCGCCATGACGGGCAGGCTGGGTGGGATCCTGACCGTGCTGGCGCTGGTGGCCGTGGCCATCGCGCTATACCTCAGTGCCGTCAAGCTCAGCGGTAGTGCGCCGGCCTGCGCGGTGATCAGCGGTTGTGAGGCCGTCAACAGCAGCGAGTACTCCACGTTCCTGGGTATCCCAGTGGCGATCCTCGGCCTCGGCGCGGCGGCCACCATCCTGGCCGGTGCCGTCCTCTGGTGGCGTCGCGCCGACACCCGCGGCCTGTACCTCGCCTATGCCATCGGCCTCGTCAGCCTGCCCGCCCTTGCCTGGTTCACCTACCTGGAGGTCGCCGTCATCAACGCCATCTGTCTCTGGTGCGTGACATATGCCTTGGCCATCGTCAGCGGCTGGGCAGCCGCAGCCGTCGCACTTCGCGGTGTCCGGTGACGCGCGATCACCGGGCTTGTGCTGGCCCTGCCGTGTCACGTCATCGCTGGTTGTCGCTCCTCGTCGTCGGCCTGCTGTTGCTGCTCGTCGGCTGTTCAGCCGGTTCCTCCGCCGCCACCGTGGTGCGCTACGAGCGCGACTGGCCGGACGGGTACCACGAGGAGCTGACCATCACCGATGACGGCCGCGTGACCATGAAGCACGGGGATGTCCTCGAACGGCTCACCCTGTCCACCGACCAGGTCCGGCAGGTCCGTGATGCCCTGGCCTCCGGGGTGCCCAAGGGTGACAAGGGCGACAGCCTGGTCCGCACCGTGGTCCTCGCCAATGGCACCAGCGTCACACCAGTCGATCCGATCGCCGGATCGTCGGTGGAGTTGCTGGAGCTGCTCATGACGACCCACTCCCTCCTTGGCGCACCCATCCCCGGCCCATCAGCGATCACGGTGCACGACATGAGCTCGATGCAGGCGCCGTGAGACGTCTCGCGCGCGCGCCGATGCTGGTCATCTTCGGCTGGGCGGTCGTCGGCCTGCTCATCGGCCACATCGCCTCGTACGATCTGGTGTACCCGGACGGGCACGTCCATGCGGAGGTCCTCGCGGCATCCGGCCATCAGTGGCTGTGGCTGCTGGAGCCGTCAGTCATCCTGGGCTTCCTGGTCGCCGTCGGCGCAGGATTCCTCGGGTCACGCAGCGCGCGCGCCCGCGAGGTCCGCTTCCGGGTCCTCGCCACCATCCAGATCTCGGCGTTCCTGGGCATCGAGCTGCTGGAACGCCTCGGTCACGGCGTCACGCCAGCCGAGATCACCCACGAGCTGTTCGATCACGGCCTGTGGCTGGTGGTCGCCATCGGTGTCGGTGCCCAGCTGTTGACGGCGTGGCTCGGTTCTGCCGTGAGCCGGGTCGTCGCGGCCGCAGCACAGTCCCCGGTCCGCCCACGCACCCGTGTCCCGTCCCGTCCCGCGATCCTGCTATCCCTCGCAGGCCGACCGCGCCGCGCGCCGGTGATGCGCGCCCACGGCAGTCGTGGTCCACCCCGTGCCCTCGTCATCACGTCCCCTCTGATCCGGTAGCATCATTCTGCCGAACGGAATGGTGTCGCATCGGACCCGCGACATCGACGAAGGAGTCACGTTCATGGATCACGTCTTCACGCGCCGGCGCGTTGCCGGCCTCGCCTCTACGACCGCGCTGTTGCTGGCGGTCGCCGTCCCGGCGGCAGCCCACGTCTTCATCACCGATGGCGGCGCCGTCGTGGGCGGTGGCTACGGCACCGAGTTCACCTTCCGTGTGCCGCACGGTTGCGACGGCGCCGCGACCACCGCACTCGAGGTGCAGATCCCGGCCGGCGTCATCGATGTCAAGCCGAAGCTCATGGCCGGATGGACCATCGATGTGGTCGCGACACCGCCGGTCCTGCCCTCGATGGCACCGGATGCGTCGTTCACGGACGAGCAGATCGATGCCATGAACGCGCCCGTCGTGACCACCGTCAAGTGGTCGGGTGGGACGCTGCCGGACAGCCAGTACGCCGACTTCCAGCTGATGGCCGTGTTCCCGGAGACGCCCGCCACGGTTGCCCTGCCGACGGTCCAGTACTGCGGTGATACGCAGGTGGCCTGGATCGAGATCCCGGCCGCCGGCCAGACCGAGGATGACCTGGAGCACCCGGCGCCGACGGTGAACGTGGTCGCCCCTGCGACCTCACCCGCACCCTGATGGCCGGTCCCGCGGCGACGCGGGGCCGAGCGACCGCGAGGAGGCGGAGCGTCCGCCTCCTCGCACCACTCCTCCTCGCCACCGTCTTCCTGCTGCTATATGGCAGCGTCGCGTCCGCGCATGCCCAGGTCGTGGCACTGGACCCCGTCGATGATGCGCGCCTGCCGGTGTCACCGACCAGCGTGTCGGTGACGTTCAACGAGAACATGACCCTGGCGCCGGGTGGACTGCGCGTGATCCGACCTGACGGCAGCCTCGCCGACGCTGGTGACGACGTCCTGCGCGGCCCGACCGTGCGCCAGGCGATCGTGGCGCTGACCGATGGCTGGTACGTGATGGCGTGGTCACTCATCAGCGCCGACGGACACGTGATCCATGGCTCGACCACGTTCGCGGTCGGCGATGCCGACGGCGCTGCGCGACCGGCGCCAGCCACCTTCGCCTCACCCCTCGAAACCGTGCTGTGGATCAGCCGGGGCACCGCGGACCTGATGCTGCTCATGGCCGCCGGGGCCGGTATCGCGTGGTGCCTGCTGGCCGCCCAGACGCGCCGCGCACGCCGGTTCTGGGTCGGCGTCCTGGTCACGAGCGTGGTCGCTCTTGGCGCATGGACCGTCATCGAGGTCACCGACGGTGGCGCGGGCTGGCTGGCCACCGACTATGCCGCCGCGACCCTCGTGCGCCTGGGACTGCTGGGAGTGGGTCTGCTGCTGCTCCTGTTGCGCCCGGTGCGACCGCGTGCGGCGACGGTCACGGTCGGCGCGGCGCTCCTGACCCTCGCGTGGGGCGGCCATGCCACAAGCAGCCTGCTGACCAGCCTGACCATCGCCGTGCACCTCGGCGCGGCCATCACCTGGCTTGGCGCGGCCCCTGCGGTCGGGCTCGTGATGTGGGACCGGAGCGTGTCGGATGATGCCGCGCGGGCCGTGGTCCGGGGCTTCTCGCGCTTGGCGACCGTTGCCCTGTTCCTGGTCATCGGCGGCGGCTCCGCGTCGGCGCTGCTGCTCACCAACGGCCTGGAGGGCGGTCTCACGGTCTACGTCTGGATCGTGCTCGCCAAGCTGGGCGTCGTGGCCATCGCGGCGACCGTTGGCGCGTACGGGAGACGGGGTCTTGCGGCGGCCGGCCGGGTCAGATATCGGCGCCTGTTCCTGCTGGACGCGACGCTGCTCATCGTCGTGGCCATGCTGTCCTCGGCGCTCACGCTGGTGGGTCCCCACCAGGGGCACGCCGGCCACGAGGGTCATGTGATCACGTCGCCCCGCTGCAGCATGACCCTGACCACCACCACCGCCTCGTTCGGCGCGGCGTTCGTGGCGACTCCGGGGCAGCCCGGCACGAACCGGGTGTTGGTCTCGGGCGTGCCGTCGACAGCCCAAGGGGTGACCGTGGAGCTGCTGCATCCCTATGCCGGTGAGGTACCCATCAGCGTGGTGCTCACGCAGGGCTCGGCCGGCTGGTCGGGCTCGACCCCGCTCCCGTTCACGGGCACCTGGACCGCGACAGCCCTGGTCCGTGTCGACACCTTCACGGAGACCCGCGGCAGCTGTGACTTCACGGTCGCGCCCTAGTCACTCGGTCCGACGTCTCGTCCAGCAGTCGCGCCGGACCGAGGTCGCGGGCCGCTGGACGCTCGCGGCAGGAGCGTCACCTCCGAATGCAGGAGCGCCGGGTCGCCCACGGACGTCCAGATGTCAGGGCCAGCCCGGTCAGGGCGTGATCGACCGACCAGGAACGTCGCGATGGCGGTCGTGATGGGCACCGCCGCGACGATGCCCAGTCCGCCGCACAACGTGCGCACGACCTCGATCGCGACCACCTCGCTGTTGAGCACCAGCGTCGCCGGCCGGCCGGCGTACACGAACAGCACCACAAGGGGCAGGCTCGCTCCGACATAGGCGAGGAACAATGTGTTCACGGTGGCGCCGATGTGGGACCTGCCGACCCGCAACGCGCTCGACCAGAGTGCCCGACCGCGCAGTCCATCCCTGCCCGCGGAGAGCTCCTCGACCGTGACGGCCTGGGTCACGGTCACGTCGTCGAGCACGCCCAGCGCCCCGAGGATGAACGCGGCCAGGAGGAGGCCCCGGATATCGAGCGTCCCGCCGAGCGCCGACCACAGGAACAGGAAGTCATCCGATCCCGAGGCACTGAACCGGGCTACCTCGGTCATGACGGCGGATGACACACCCACGATGGCGAGGGCGCAGATGGTGCCCAGGATGGCCGCGACACCGGGCCGCCGGAATCCCTCGGTGAGCCCGATGGTGGCCACTGTTACGAGGCTCGCGACGATCAGCGCGAGGGGCACCGGGGGCGTGCCGGTCAGGACCTGTGGGATGACGATCTTGAGCACCAGGGCGACCGTGAGGCCGAGCGCGATGAGGGCACGGAGCCCCTGGCCACGTCCGACGATCAGGACGGCCACCACGAAAACCAGCAGCAGGATGGCCAGGGAAGGCAGTCGGTAGCGGTCCGACACGCTGATGAATGGCGCGCCATCGGGCTGGCCCGTGAAGCTGACGACCACCTCGTCGCCAACGGCGAAATCCTCCACCCGGGTCGCCAGGCTTGCCGTACCCAGGTACGCACTCACCACCTCGCCCGCACGCGGACCGTCCAGGAGCAGCACCTGGAAGTCGCCGTCGGCCTCGCCGGAGCCGTCGTCCGGGATGCCCGGTGCCCCTGGGTCGAAGTCAGTGACGAGGTCGCCACTCGGCAGCACGATGGGGATGTCCGGGACTTCCGGCCGCGGGACGACCGCGACGATACGTCCCCGGTAGCCCTCGACCTGGGGTCGCTCGTCGGTGCCCAGACCCTGGTCGGGCAGGGTCATGATGGCGGCGATGGCAACGACCGTGATGGCTGCCGGCATCAGGGCGCGAAGCCAGGACAAGGGACGCATCGGGCCAAGGATACGTGGCGTCGTGGGATCCGCGGCCCCGACCGAACACCGATGGGCCACCCGGTCTATGGTCCGTGACGTGAGCGAGACCCACGAGAGCACCAACGTCGAGCGATTCCTGGCAGCGTTCCAGGCCATCGAGGGCGACCTTCGAGGACGCATCGTGAATCCGGGACGCGACGGGCACACCTCGTTCCCGGAGCTGCTGCGCGGCGCCCGATCGGTCATACCGCGGCGCCTGGAGCTGGACCTCCGGGAGTTGAGCGAGCTGCGCAATGCCCTGGTCCACGGCACCAATGGGCGGGTCATGGCGGAGCCCACACGGGATGCGGTCGGCGAGATCGAGCACATCCGGGACCTGCTGCTGTCGCCACCACTCGTCATCGACCTCGTCCAGCGGGGCAAGGTCGTGATCGTCAGCCCCAGGAACTCCCTCGCCAGCGCCGTCGCCCGGATGCGCAGCGACGGCTTCTCGCAGCTGCCGGTGTACGACCCAGCCGGCTACGTTGGCCTGTTGACGACGCAGACCATCGTCCGCTGGCTGGCCGACACGGGTATGGACGCGGCACGCTCACGCCCGACCATCGGCGACGTGCTGGCACATGCCGAAGCCACGGCTGAGTGCCAGGTGCTGCCGGCGTCCACGACCGCCATGGGGGCGTTGGACGCCTTCGAGCTCTCCCGTCAGGTCGGCCGCGAGCTGGTGGCCATCCTCATCAGCGAGCACGGCCGCACGGATGTCCTGCCCCTCGCCATCGTCACGGTGCATGACCTGCCCGCGCTCGTGGGGGCGGTGTATCCCCGACCTGCCCGGGTCCCCGACCCGGGCTGACGATCAGGAGGGCGTGCCGCTGAACTTGACCAGCAGGATGTGACCGCTGTTGAGGTCCGTGGCAAACAGGCGTGCGGCGCCGTCCTCGCCAAAACCGCTGATGTTGCGACCCGTCGAGACACCGGCGTTGGGGCCGATGATGTCGCCGCTGCTATCGAGCGTCCACAGCCGACCCGAGCAATAGTCCGTGTAGACATACACGCCCTGCCATGCGGGATAGTCGGGTCCGCGATACACGTAGCCACCCGTTACCGCGCAGCCATCGCTGTGGCTGTATTGCTGGACTGGCTGCACGCCATAGACGTGGCAGTCCTTGTTGCCCTCGTACTGGTGCGTCCCTTCGCAGTAGTCCCAACCGTAGTTGCGGCCCTTGCCGGCGGCCGTGCCGCTGCTGTTGGCCCGTGACTTGTCGACCTCTTCCCACTGCCCCTGGCCGACGTCACCGATCCAGAGATCGCCGGTCAGTCGATCGAACGACCAGCGCCACGGGTTGCGCAGGCCGCGTGCCCAGATCTGGGGGTTCGCGCCGCTCACGCCCACGAAGGGGTTGGCCGATGGGACTTGGTAGTGCTTCGGCCCGCTGCCATCCGGGTCCCGGGGATCGATGCGCAGCATCTTGCCCAGACGAGAGCCCAGGGACTGTGCCCGCTCGGCGGGGTCGCCAGCGCCCCCACCGTCGCCCGTGCCGATGTACAACTGGTCATCTGGCCCGAACGCGATCATGCCCCCGTTGTGATTGGCATCGGGCTGGGAGATGGTGGTCACCGTCCGATAGGAGGAGGCGATCGCCTTCGTGACGCTCGTGCTCGAGCGCCTGAACTCCGCGATGACCGTCGCGCCATCCGGCTTCCGGGTGTAGTTGACGTAGAAGCGGCGGCTGGTGGCGTAGTCGGGCGCAAAGGCGAGCCCGAGCAGGCCCTGCTCGCTGCCGTCGTACTTGACACGGCTGCGGAGGTCCAGGAACGTGCCCACCTTGACCCATGCGCTGCCGCTCCAACTAGCGACCTTGATGCGCCCCGTCTGCTCCACGATGAAGATCCGGCGGCTCGAACCGGCCGGGGCCGCGACCAGGACCGGTCGGTCATAGCCCTTGAGGATGGTCGACACGGACACGCCGTCGGCCGCGGCGCCGGGCGCCACGAGCAGGGCGGAACCGAGCAGGGCGACCGTGATGGCGGCCACGAATGGGCGAGCGATACAGGTCAGCGCAGCGTGCATCGATACCTCCTGGGGCGGGGACGGCGAGCGGCCACCATAGCGGGCCATCCCGCGCCGCGCACACCGGACCACGGTCCGGGGGGCGTCGGACTAGAACGGCGGCCACGGGATGATGTGCCGGTACGGGTCCGGCAACGGCAGGCAGCCCGCCCGCAGCAGCTGCTCCGCGCGCGACCGGAGCGCGTCGATCTCGGTCACATCCAGCAGCTGCTCCAGTTGCTCGCCGAGGGTGCCGCGCAGCGCGTCGAGCACTCGCTCCAGCATCTCCCGCTCCTCGTCCACCAGGGACTCCCCGCGCCACCCCCAGAGCACCGTGCGCAGCTTGGGGTCTGCCGAGAAGCAGATGCCATGGTCGCAGCCGTGGACCCCGTCCTCGGTCACGAGGACGTGGCCGCCCTTGCGGTCGGCGTTGTTGACGAGCACATCGAACACCGCCATGCGCCGCAGCCGGTCGTCGCGGGTCAGGATCAAGCGCAGGATGTCGGTAGCCTCGTCGGTCTCGATCCAGAGCTGGACCATGCCCTCGCCGGCCGGTCCGTCTCGGACCACGGTCGGAGGGACGATAGACCAGCCGGTGGCCTCCGAGACCAGCCACGCGGCGACTTCGCGGAGTGCCAGCGTGCCCGTTCGGAAATCGACCAGCGGCCGCTCCCCACGGATGGGCTTGTACACCGCGTGCAGCGACCCGATGCCCTGTGGCAGCGGCCAGGGGACCTGAAGCTCGCACCACAGCACCACGTTGGATGCCTCGGTCACCCTGCCAGCCACCGTGAGCTCGCCGTCGCGCAGCAGACGCAGTGCATCCTCGGTCGAGATGGGCACGTCCGACTGCCAGCGACGCATGTCCGGCACGGCCTGGGTCAGTTCAGGTACCCGTTGCTCCGCACGCACACGTGACCCTCCGGGTTGAGCGGCTGGCCGCAGAACGGGCACGCGGGACGACCCGAGGACACGACCCGCGCCGCCCGCCGCGCGAAACCGAGCGCCATGGCCGCACTCAACCGGACTCGAAGGACATCCGGCCCTTCCGGTGCATCGTCCGGGACGTCGTCGTCATCCTCGTCTACCGTCGCCTGCTCGTCGTCGGCGTCACTCTCGCCGAGGTCCGGCAGGTCGTCGAACTCCTCCTGCGAACGAGCCTCGATGGTCACCTCGGACTCCTCGCCATCCCAGGAGATGGTCAGGGTGCCGGCGCGGAACGCGTCGCGCAGCGGCTCGTCCAGGGAACGGTCGTCATCACCCGGCACGGCTGCTAGGTCGATGTCCGCGATACCCGCCACACCGCGCTCCCGGAGTTCGGCCACGATGGCACCGACCCGGTCCGCCAGGAGGGCCACCTGGACCTTCTCGAGGCTGACCGAGGTCACCCGGCGACCTTCCACCGCCTGGAGGAAGAAGACACGCTGACCTGGAGGCCCGATGGCCCCGGCAACGAAACGGTCGGGGTCATCGAACACGAAGATACGTCTGGGCACGATCCCGACTCTAGCGGCTCGCGCTGGCGGCGTCATCCGATGTCATCGTCAGGACCTTGCAGCGCTCGAGCCGATGACCGCCTCGGCCTCGATCTCCACCCGCCATCGGGGGTCGAGCAGGCCCGAGATGACGACCATCGTGGCGGCAGGGCGGACATCGCCGAAGACGGCGCCGTGGGCCTGGCCGACCGCTTCCTGATCAGCAACGTCGACGAGGTACATGCGCGTGCGGATCACGTCCGCGGCGCTCGCCCCGGCTGCCGCGAGAGCGTCCAGGATGATGGTCAGGCAGCGGGCGGCCTGGATGCGGACATCAGGGTCGACCGTGCCGTCGGGCCAGGTGGGTGCGGTGCCCGACACCATCACGCGGTCACCGACACGCACCGCGCGGCTGTAGCCGACGACTGGCTCGAATGGCGAACCCGACGACACCAGCTGCCGCTCAGGCATCCGGCACCAGTGTCGACATGAGCGTGGACACGACGGTGATGACGATGGAGCCCGCGATGGCGGCACCGATGGTCGTGGTCGAGAAGGTGGGCGGGAAATCGCCGATGTGGAGGACCGGCAGCCACACCTTGTCCACCACCCACGCGAGGAGCAGCAGCAGGCCGGCGTTGAGGAAGAAGCCGAACAGGCCCATCGAGACCAGGTTGATGGGCAGGCTCACGGCCCGCAGCACGGGTCGCAGGTACGCGTTGATGATGCCGAACAGGATCGCAAGCACACCCAGCGTGATGAGCGACTCGACCGTGTCGTTCTTCCAGGCCAGGCTGATGCCCGGCACGATGAGTGCGGCTGCGATGAGCGCCACGCCATTGATGATGATCCGGCTGAGCTTCACCGCGGGAGTGTAGCCGGCCATCCCTGGGTCGCCCGGGTGGCCCTGCGCCTGCTATCGCCGTGCGACTGTCACTCGCGAGACTGGCAGATCCGGCGCTTCAGCACGACTCCGCGACCATTTGGGCGACTGCTACTCGCACCACGCCCCATTCGCGTCACGGATGCGAGTACCAGTCGCACGCGCGACTCCGTCGGTCGCGCCCGACTGCCCAGGTAGGCCTTCGTTGCGCCATCTCGCGACTACCAGTCGCGCCGACAAGGCATCAGCGGCCGCATGCCGGTGCGGTCGCGCCCGACGGGATCCGTACTGGACAGACCGACTATGTGCTCCCGCTCGAGGACGCCCGGGCGCAGGCCGCCTACGGCATGCACTCGGCCATCAACCAGATGCTCATCATGCGTGGCGACCGCCCCGGCCGCACGTCCGTGGTGCTGGTCAAGGACGCCATCGGCATCTGACCGCGGGCGCCAACACGGTCCACGGCGCCAGCACGGGCCCGGCGCCAGCACCGCCCATGAATGCCCCTTCGGTCCTGCCGAGGGGGCATCACCGTGTCCGCGGCTCGGGTCAGAGGTCGGCGAATCGGTCCGTGGCCTCGATGAGCTGGTGGAGGATGCCCGGCTGGTCGAATGCGTGACCGGCGTCGGGGACGATGTGGAAGTCGGCCTCCGGCCATGCCTGGTGCAGCTGCCACGCGGTGCGCATGGGGGTCGCGAGGTCGTAGCGGCCCTGGATGATGACCCCCGGGATGTCCCGCAGGCGGTGCGCGTCGCGGATGATCTGGTTCGGCTCCAGGAACGCGTCGTGCACGAAGTAGTGGTTCTCGATGCGCGCGAAGGCCAGCGCGTAGGCATCCGCGGCGAACGTGTCGCGTAGGCCCGGATCGGGCAACAGCGTGATGGTCTGGCCTTCCCACAGGCTCCAGGCACGCGCGGCCCCGACCCGCACGACCGGGTCGGGGTCCGTCAGTCGACGGCGGTAGGCGGCCACCATGTCGTGTCGTTCGTCGGCCGGTATGGGTGCCAGGAACCCTTCCCACAGGTCCGGGTAGAGCCACGAGGCGCCGTCCTGGTAGTACCACGCGATCTCCTCCGGTCGGCAGGCGAAGATGCCCCGCAGCACCAGCTCCGTGACACGAGCGGGATGCGTCTCGGCGTATGCCAGGGCGAGGGTCGAGCCCCACGAGCCCCCGAAGACCTGCCACCGGTCGACGCCGACCATCTCCCGCAGCCGTTCGATGTCCGCCACGAGGTCCCAGGTGGTATTCGCGTCGAGCGAAGCGTTGGGTGTCGAGCGGCCGCAGCCCCGCTGGTCGAACAGCAGCACCTGGTACCGACGGGGGTCGAACAACCGCCGATGGCTGGTGCTCAGACCACCACCCGGCCCGCCGTGCAGGAACACCACGGGCTTGGCGCCGGGCGTCCCCACCAGCTCCCAGTAGACCTGGTGCCCGTCACCTACCTCCAGCATCCCGGCCCGGTACGGCTCGATGGTCGGATACATGCTGCGCAGGCTGGTGGCTGATGCCTGGGCGTCGCTCATCCGGTCCGTCTCCTGTGATGTTGCTGGTCCCCGGCAGAGATCATGCGTTGCTGGAAGCGGCCCACAGGTTGATGCCGCTCTCCTGCGCGAAGGTGTCGATCTCGGCCAGTTCCTCGGCCGAGAAGGCCGGGCTGCGCAGCGCCGCGAGGTTCTCCTCGAGCTGGGCGACCGAGCCCGCCCCGACGAGCGCGGAGGTGACGCGCTCATCGCGCAACGTCCAGGCCAGAGCCATCTGCGCCAGGGTTTGCTCCCGACGTGCCGCGATGGCCGCGAGGCCCCGGACCCGGTCCAGGGTCTCTGTCTGCAGCAGCTCACCAGACAGTGAGCCCTCCTCGGAGGCACGGGACCCGGTCGGCACACCGTCGAGGTACTTGCCGGTCAGCATCCCCTGGGCAAGGGGTGAGAACACGATGCAGCCGATGCCTTCCGAGCCAAGCACGTCCAACAGGCCACCCTCGATCCAACGATTGAGCATCGAGTACGAGGGCTGCGAGATGAGCAACGGGGTGCCCAGTCCGCGCAGGACGGCTGCCGCCTCCATGGTCCGCTCCGCGGAATAGGACGACACGCCCGCATAGAGCGCCTTGCCCTGGCGCACGGCCGTATCGAGGGCACCCATCGTCTCCTCGAGCGGTGTGGCCGGATCCACTCGGTGGGAGTAGAAGATGTCCACGTGATCCAGGCCCATGCGCACCAGGCTCTGGTCCAGGCTGGCCAGCAGGTACTTGCGGGATCCCCAGTTGCCGTACGGACCCGGCCACATGTCATAGCCCGCCTTGGACGAGATGATCAGCTCGTCTCGATGGGCCCGCAGATCGGTGGCCAGGATGCGCCCGATATTCGTCTCCGCCGAGCCCGCCGGCGGCCCGTAGTTGTTGGCGAGGTCGAAGTGCGTGACTCCCAGGTCGAAGGCGCGCTGGATGATCGCCCGCTGCCGATCCGAGGTGGTGATGCCGCCGAAGTTCTGCCACAGGCCGAGGGAGATCTCGGGCAACTGCAGTCCGCTGCGTCCGGATCTCCGGTAGCGCATCTGCTCGTAGCGGGTGCGTGCTGGAACGTAGCTCATCGGTGTGTCCTCCTGGGTGACGCGAGGTGCGGCTCGGACGGTCGCACCTCGCCGGAGCCACGAACGACCAGTCGGGTCGGCAGGACGATCCGGTCCGCCGCCCCTGTCCAGCCATCGAGTCTTCGCAGCAGCATCCGGGCGGCAGTGCTGCCCAAGTCATCGGTATCCACGGTCACGACGGTGACCGGTGGTGCAAGCGCCGTCGCGAGCTCGAAGTCGTCGAAGCCAACGAGGGCGATACGCCGCTGCTGACGTGCGAGGGCCAGCGCGGCACCCACGGTCATCCGGTTGTTGGTGCCGAACAGGGCGGTCGGCGGGGAGGGCAGCGCCAGGAGTTCGATGACCCGAGCCTCCGCATCCGCAGACGAATGGCAATCGAACCGCGCAAGCGTGGCATCGGGCGTGATACCTGCCGCATCCAGGGCGCGCTGGTAGCCCGCGTACCGCTCGCTCATCGTGTGCACGTCCAGCCGGTCACCGACGATGCCGATCCGACTGTGACCGTGAGCGATCAGGTGGTCGACCGCTGACCGGGCACCGCCGATGTTGTCGACGAGTACGACATCCGCGCGGATCCGGCCCGGCGGCCGGTCGATGAAGACGACCGGCATGCCCATGCGCCGTTCCCGCGACAGGTATCGATGGTCCTTGCCCACTGGCACGACCAACAGGCCGGTGACCCGCTGCTTCACCAGGGAGTCGACGACAGCCCTCTCGCGCTCTCGGTCCTCATCTATGCTCGCGGTGATGATCATCATGTGGCGTTCGCGGATGACATCCTCGACCGCCCGCGCGATCGTCGAAAAGAACGGGTTCGCGACGTCGGCGATGACGAGCCCGATGGTGTCGCGGCTGACGCCCCGTTTGAGGTTCAAGGCGATATCGTTCGGTTGGTAGCCCAGCTGACGGATGGCGTCGTTGACTCGAGCCGCAGTTTCCTCGCGGACCCATCGCTCGCCGTGCACGACGCGAGCAACCGTCTTGAAGCTGACGTTGGCGACTGTCGCCACGTCCCGCATCGTGGGTCGTGCTCCGCGGCTCGTGGATGCCCGCAGGTTCCTCGGATCTGCTTTGGGCGACATCGGTGACTCCTGGTGGAGGGCGGCGGGGGCCTGAGGCCCGGCCATGGTATCTCGGTTGACCAGACAACGATGTCAGGTTTCGTGTGGCCTGGCGGACCTCGCACATCATTCTCTGCCATCGGATCCCCTCAGGCAGTCCTGGCTAGGGCGGCGCGATCTCACCCGATCCGCGCAGTATCAGACGGGTCGGGATGACCCGAACCTGTGTCGGACCCGTGTCCCCGTCCATCCGCCGGAACAACAGCTCGGACGCGGCGGCACCCATGGCCGTTGGGTCCTGCGCCACGACCGAGAGACCCGGCTCCACCAGGTCCCCCAGCATGACCTCGTCAAATCCGACCAGGGCCACCTTCCGCTGGAGCCCGAGACCTCGGAGCGCCCGAAGCGCCCCGATGGTCACCAGGTTCTGGCTCGCGAACAAAGCCGTGGGTGCGTCGCCGGCCGTGCCCGACAGGAGTTCTGTGACAGCGGACACAGCCGCGCCGATGGAGTGGAGGTCCTGTCTGACCAGCTGCGCGTCCACGCCGATGGATGCGTCACGAAGAGCATCCTGATAGCCGGCGAAACGTTCCCGCGCCGTGCTGATGGATCGCATGTCACCCAGGAACGCCACGCGCCGGTGGCCCTGCTCGAGCAAGTGTCGGACCCCATCACGGGCTCCGTCACGATTCGCCGCGAGCACGGTGTCCGCATCCAGGTACGACGGAGGGCGGTCGATGAACACCAGGGCGAGGCCGGCTCGACGTTCGTTCACGAGGTAGCTGTGGTCCGTCGCTGCCGGGGCGATGACCAGCCCATCCACTCGGCGTGACACGAAGTTCCGGATGAGCTGGCGCTCGCGCTCCGGGTCCTCGTCCAGGCTGGATGCGAGCACCGCGATGCCGCGTGCTCGCGCGGCGTCTTCTATCGCACGGTGGACGGTCGACGAGAACGGGTTGCCGACATCCTCCAGCAACAGCCCGATGGTGGCGGTCCTGCCGTCCGTCCGACGCAGGCTGCTTGCCGCCAGGTTGGGTCGATAGTCCAGCTGGACGGCGGCCTGATTCACGCGCAGCACGAGGTCCGGTGACACGCCCGGCTCCTGGTTGACCACGCGTGACACGGTCTTCAGGCTGACGTTCGCGAGGGCCGCCACGTCGCGCATCGTCGGGCGCACGCGGGGCGCCAAGTGTTGCTCAGTAAGGCCGTCCGTTGCCCTGACAAGGTTGTCTGACTCCGACATGACTACGAGCGTACACCTGAGCGTGCTCACATAGAAACCGTATTGACACCGTCGGGAGTGAGGGCTATAACGCCCCGATAACGTTGTCATTCGGGCGACGCAGGAGGAGGAAGCAACTCATGTCCCTGTCCACACAGGTCCGGGGGGACCGACATCGGATCGTCGCTGTCGGCGCGGCTGCACTCCTGGCGCTCGCAGCGTCGACCACAGCCATGGCCCAGAGCGCGGCGCCGCCCTCGATGGCGCCGGTCGTCGACGGAGCCAGCGTGGGCCTCATCACCAAGACGGAGGTCAACCCCTTCTTCGTGACGATGCGGAACGCCGCCCAGGCCAAGGCCGATGAGCTGGGCGTCCCGTTCCAGGCGTGCGCTGGAGCGTCGGATTCCGACACCCCCGGCCAGGTGACCTGCATCGAGAACCAGATCGCGGCTGGTGTCACGACCATCCTGTTGACACCCGGCGATCCGCTCGCCCTCGCGCCCACGGTCACGGCCGCCCGCGGACAGGGGGTCGTCGTCATCGCCCTCGATACCCAGATGAACCCCACGAACGTGGCCGACGCCACGCTCGCGACGGACAACTTCCAGGCCGGTCTGTTCATCGGCGAGTGGGCCAAGGGCACGCTCGGCGCCGAAGGCGCGAACGCGGTCATCGGCCTGCTCGACGTCTCGGACGGCAAGCAGATCACGACCGAGGTCCAGCGTAACCAGGGCTTCATGCAGGGCTTCGGCATCGCGGACATCGGCGACCCGACCAAGCTCTACGACGAGACCGACCCGCGCATCGCCGGCTACGGGGCGACCGACGGCAATCAGGAACTCGGCCGCACAGCGATGGAGAACCTGCTCGCCAAGAACCCGGCCATCAACCTCGTGTACACCATCAACGAGCCGGCGGCGGCAGGCGCCTACGAGGCGATCCAGGCCGCCGGCCTTGACCATCCGGTCCTGATCGTCTCGGTCGACGGCGGCTGCCCGGGCGTGCAGAACGTCAAGGACGGCAAGATCGGCGCGACCTCGATGCAGTTCCCGCTGCGCATGGCGCAGCAGGGCGTCATCGCGGCGGCCACCGGCGTGCTCCCGGCACCGTCCGAGGGCCTGGAGTTCACGAACACGGGCGTCGTGCTCATCACCGACCAGCCGGTCGAGGGCGTCGAGTCCCAGGACACGACATGGGGCCTGGAGAACTGCTGGGGCTAGTCAACACCCACCGACACCCAACGTGACGGGGTGGCCACACGGCCACCCCGTCCGTGTATCCACCCCATACCGCCCCGAGGGGGCACCGGTGGGAGCCATGGAGTGAGGGGATGAGCGGCCCAGGAGGCCCCCGTCAGGACACCGCCCCGATGGAGGCAGCGGCCGCCGCGGTCACCGGCCTGAACGACGACGACGAACGCCGAGCACTCACGCCGCTCGAGCGCGTCCAGCGCACGCTCCACAAGTACCCGGCGCTGGGTCCGCTGATCGTGCTCATCGTGCTCGCGGCCACGTTCAGCTTGATCGCACCCGACCGTTTCCTGAAGCCCTTCAACCTGTCCCTGATCATCTCCCAGGTGACCGTGGTCGGGACGCTGGCCATCGGCCAGACGATCATCATCCTCACGGCTGGCGTCGATCTGTCGGTCGGAGCCATCGCAGTCTTCGCTTCCATCGTCATGGCCAATGTCAACGTCTCCTGGGGCGTGCCGGGCGTCCTTGCCCTCTTCCTGGGCTTCGCCTTTGGCACGGGTTGCGGATTGCTCAACGGCTGGCTCATCACACGCTTCAGGATGCCGCCGTTCATCGTGACCTTGGGCACGCTCAGCATCTTCTTCGCGCTCGATCTCTACGTCTCGGGGAGCGCGACCGTTCGGGGCACTGACATGGACCCCATCCTGGTCCTGCCGGGTCAGGTCATCGAGTTCCTGGGCACGCGCTTCACGCTCGGGTCGATCGGCATGCTCGTGGCGTACGGCATCATGATGTATCTCCTGCGATTCACCGCCTGGGGCCGCCACATCTTCGCTGTCGGCGACGAGCCGGAATCGGCGCGGCTGTCCGGGGTCCGCACTGACCGCCTGCTCTTGAGCGTGTACGGAGCGGCAGGACTGCTCTACGCGCTCGGCGCCTGGTTCCTGTTGGGTCGCATCAATGCCGCGAGTCCCAGGCGTTGGAGTCGGGGGCCCTGGAGACCATCACGGCCGTTGTCATCGGGGGGACCAGCATCTTCGGCGGCGCCGGTGGTGTCGTGGGTACGGTAGTCGGAGCGACCGTCGTG
>Ga0105048_10001621_pt1 | contig 36416 bp, 23 predicted proteins | sample MAT05_FD_78382 | JGI IMG/M metagenome (GOLD analysis project Ga0105048, IMG submission 78382) | Freshwater microbial communities from Lake Fryxell liftoff mats and glacier meltwater in Antarctica - MAT-05 | ecosystem: Environmental > Aquatic > Freshwater > Ice > Liftoff microbial mat | place... | reverse complement strand
GCCGTTGGCGAGCAACTTGAACTTTGGTGTGGGTGGTGCGGTGCCGAACACGGTGATCGCGAAGGTGGGTGCTGGTGGGAAGGTGTCGATCTACAACTTTGCGGGTTCGACGGATGTGATCGTCGATGTGCAGGGCTGGTTCGCGACTGCGGCCACCGACAACGAGAACCCCGACGCTGGAGAGTTGTTCGAAGGCAACCAGTACGGGTGGCGCTTCGTACCGTCGCACATGCTCCTGCAGCCAGGCGAGAGTCGTAACGGGTCGCTCGTGCAGACCGACAGCGACGGGCTGCCGACGAGCGGCGTCCTGCCCGCGGGTGTGACCTTCAAGATGACCGGTATTGCCGGCAACGTCACCGTGACGTCACTGGGCGGCACAGCCATCAAGATCACCGCCGGCTCGCAGATCGACACGGCGATGATCGCCGCGCAGGTGCCCAGGACTGCGCAGGCGCCGGTGATGACGGTCAGCGTCGCTCATCTGAAGGACGGCGTCATCCAGATCGATGATTCAGCCGTCGCCTTCCCAGCGCCGAACCTACCCAACGACGCGCCCATCGGCTCGCAGCTCAACTCGGAGACGGGAGCAGCCGGGGTGGGCCCGTTCACCTGGGCTCAGATCCAGGCGCGGGTGCAGGCGCCCGACGAGTCGATCAACGACCTCGATCTGGCGGCTGTGCTGGCAACGGTCGTGCGCTACCCGTTGGTGCTGCGCGGCTCGCCACCGGCCACCGGGTCTCTCCTGGTGGGCAGCGGCGGCTCGCACATTCTTGGCAGGGTGGTGGAGCCGCAGGGGTTGCCCACCTTGATCAGCGGCGGCTTGAGCTTGATCTCGGTGGAGTTGGTCGGGCCGCAGCAGGTGTACGACGACCTGTTCTACGACTTGACCTACGACGACCTGGTGGCGATCGGGGCGATGCCGGCCAGTGAGCAGGTGACCGCGACGGAAGCGGACCAGGCACCTGCGCCCGGCCCCCGCCGTCGGACGCATTCTGTGGCCGAGCAGGCGGCGCCACAGGCCGACCCGCCCGCGCCCGCCCCTGACCCGACCGACGCCTACATCAACGGCCCTGGGAAGGTGACGAGCGGCGGTGGTGGGCCGTCGGCGCTGCGCGAGTGCGTCAACCAGATGATTGCGAAGCCGCAGACCGGTATCAACATCGCTGAGTTCTCACCAGTGATCACGATGGACTTCACCCCCACCATCAACGCCCACGTTCAGATCACGGACGGTTCCCTCCAGGGCCTTCGGCTCGAGCTGGGTGCCACCCTGTCGGCCACGGTGGCAGCGAAGGTCAAGATTCAGCCGACCGCGGGGTTCTCCATCGACTGCAAGCTGGCCACCTACATCCAGATCGAAATGGCAGCACCCGGGCCGCTCGCCGCGATCCTCTCCGTCATCGGTGACATCGAACAGCACTTCAAGCTGGCCGGCACCATCACCGGTGGCCCGAAAGCAGAGCCGGGGATCAGCTGCTCGTTCGCGGCGAGTGCCACGATCGGCTTTGCGTACGACGTCGCCACGGGCAACGTGCAGGACCTGCGCGGGCACGACCTGCAGGCGCCGCCGTGTACCGCGGACTTGAAGCCGTCGGTGAACGTGAGTGGCGACGGTGTCGGAGCCTCGTTGGAACTCACCGTCGGCTCCCCGTTCGAGGCGCCACTGAAGGTGCGTTTCGGCGGCGCGCTCATTGGGTCGATCGGACGGTTCCTGTCGTGGTTCGGTTTCAACGCTGCCGATCTCGGTGTTGCCAACGGGCTCAAGGCCGAGGTGTCGCCACAGTTGCGGTTCACATGGGAGACGTTCACGAATGCGATGACGTTGGAAGCCGCGAAGTCGGCGGTGGTGATGGAGGCGGTGGGCAAGATCTCGGCAGAGTTCGCCCCACTGAGCTGGGTGCTGAAGATCTTCGGTGTCACCTCGGACGAGGGCAGCGCTCTGTCGATCACGCTCTTCCAGTCGACCTTCCCGCTGCTCAACGGCTACCAGCCACTGAACGCCATCGACGGCAAGATGACCGCCACCGCCGACGGCGACCCGATCTCGGCTCCAGCGGTCTACGTGCAGAGGGATGACGACTTCGTGCTCGAGAGCGTGCTCGGCCCGACGGGTGGCGGCATCTCCACCTCTCTATCGGTGCCCGAGCTGCAGGAGCCGCAGGTCTTCGAGAAGGCGGAGAGCGGCGCCTTGACGGAGAGCAATCTCTTCGATGTGTCGGTCATCGCCTCCACAGGGGCAGAGGCCGCGTACGGCAACACGACGATCAAGGTCAGCAAGAAGATCACGCTCAACCTGTGCAACGAATTTCGCGATGCGCCACGCACGTTCGTCCTTGTCGCCAACGCGCCGTTGAACCTGTTCGGTTTCGAGATCCAACTGCCGGCGTGGGGCGGCAAGTTCGCCATCCAGTGCGTCGAGGGCAAGGTCGAGTGGGACCCGACGGAGGTGAACCCGCTCGACTTCCAAGACGGCGCCGACGTGCAGATCAAGAGCCATGGCGCGCACAACGACAAGTTCACGATCACTCGCAGCGCCGGTGCCGAGTGGCTCGCCGTCTCGCCGACGACAGGCGACATGACCGGTGGCCCGGACCCGGTGGTCGACGCCGAGGAGTTCGACATTGCGATCAGTACCGGCACACCAGGTTCGGTGAACTGCTGGGAACCGCGCACGGCCACACTGACGGTGAGCACCGAGCACCGAGGTGCGGCCGACCTCAGCGTCACCGAGGAGGATCCGTGCTACCTCAAGTGGGAGGACGCGACCGTGACGGGCCCCGGCACCGTGACAGCGAACCTGCTGACCAAGGGTCGTTCGCTCGATGGCGCGTTCGTCGGCAACCCAGGCTTTCCCGATTGGCTGCACCTCGACACTCCCGTCGGGCTGGTGGAGATGCCCAAGAACGGCGGCAACGAGTTGTCGATCCCGTTCAGCTTCATGGTCGACGAGCGCTCACCCAAGTGCACGGTGCAGCTGCCCCGCAGTTACGAGTTCGTCGTCCACACCAGTACCCGCGGCGACGCCACGCTGACCATCACCGACCCGAAAGTTGACCCACGCGAGGACTGTGGGCTGCGCTTCACCCCCAAGACGCTGACCGACAGCGGTCACTCGAGCATGACGCTGCGCGACGACGACCTGGCAGTCGACGAAACTGCCGAGTGGGCGATCGACGAGGCAACGGTGCCGGCGTGGCTGAACGTGGTGCCGATGACCGGCACCATCGAGAGCGACGCACAGGTGCAGGTCAACTTCGCCCAGCTCGGCACACCCTTCGACCAGTGTGTCGGTCGGCCGCAGCGCACGGCGACCGTGATGGCGAATGCCTACGTGCCGACTGGTGCAATTTCGACCAAGAAGGTCACTGGGCAGATCGTGATCACTCGCCCCGCAATTCCGCCGGTCGATTGCCCGGTGACGACCGGCGGCGCGCATGGCGACCCGCACATGATGTCGCTCGACGGCGTGCCGTTCGAGGGCCAGATCCTCGGCGAATACATCTACACGCGTAGCGCTGCCGGCACTGCTGACCCGCTCGAGGTGGTCGTGCGGACGCAACCGACGGGTGGGCAAAAGACGTCTGTTGCACCGACCAGCGTCACGGCGGTTGCGCTCACGTACGGGGGCTCCACTGTCGAGGCGTACGCAGGTGTCGGGGTGATCGAGGTTCTTGTCGACGGCGAGTTGGTGACGCTCGGCGATGACGTGTCGGCACCGGTCGTGGAGGGACTGTCCGTCACTCGCACCGGCACGTCGATACGGTTCGACACACCCTCTGTCACCGTCCGTCTCAGCGCGTACTTCTGGTCCACACCGCTCATGGATATGCAGGTTTCGGCGAAGATCGGCTCACCATTGGAAGGTCTGTTGGGCAGCCCTGACTCCACTCCGGCCAACGATTTCGTCGGCGCTGACGGCACTCCGTACACGGTCAACCAGATTCAGCTCACCGAACAGCCGGCGTTCTTCGACTTCGTGCAGTCATGGCGGCTCACCGAACAGGCACAGTCGCCGTTCACTCGTTCGTATGCCGAGTTCGGTGCTGCGAATCCAGGCTTCAACCCGGCGATCCTCACCGAGTTCGGCGACGACGTCGATGCTGCGCTGCTGGGTAGCGATGAGATCTGTGACGGCACCATCACGGCGCCGCAGCGGTACGGATTGGCATTGGAGCTGTCGTTCGGCGCCAACGCCGAGATCGACCGCTACATCTGCAGCTACGCGGTGGGTGGTGTTGCCACCGCCGAGGGAGCGCCGGTTGCGGGGCTGAAGGTGACACTTGACGCGGTTGGTGTTCGTTCCTGTACCACGACGACAGGCATTGACGGTCGCTACCTGTGCTCACTGACCGTTGATCTCGACGAGGTGCTGGGAGCAACCGGTCCGGTGGCTCCGCTGGACGTGTCGGTGATCGGTCGTTGGCCCGGCCTGAGCTCGGTTGCGGCGAGTGGTGCGACCACGTTCACCGCCAAGGCTTCGTTCAACCATGGTCCGCCGGACGCCATCGTGGCGTTGGAGGTGGACCCGGACAGCCTGCCACGCATCGAGGTGTCCGGCTCGATGCACCGCGACGGTCTTCCGATCGTTGGTAACAGTTACATCTACGCTTCATCGTTCGATGCCACAGGAGTGCTGCTGCTGGCGTGGCACGAGAGCATCGAGACCATCCTTGACGGCTCGTACTCGTTCACCCGTTTGCTACCGCCCACGGCCTCTCGGGTCGAGTTGTCGACTTCCGTCCTGAACCCCGTGAAGGAGGACTTCGATGTCTCGGCGCCAGGGCTGCAACTGGGCGCCAACCCGATCGAGTTCAACGTCGACTACACGGTGCCGACCGCGACCGTGTCGGGCACGTTGACGAACGGAACGGTGGGTCTCGGTGGGTCGTTCCTCTTCATCGTGAAGCCACGCAATGCAGCTGGTGTGGCGTTGCCCGACCAGTCGTTCAGCGCCGTGCCAGACGCAGCAACCGGCTTCTACACGGCGACCATCTCGCTACCGAGAGCATCCGCAACAGTGTCGGCATCGGTCGGTGTCGGGTCGTTCGGGGATACGTTCGGGAGTGCGGTCACTCCCGTTGCCGGCGGCACTGCCGACGTGTCCCTCAGCGGCGAGTACGTACCGCCGACTGCAACCGTGTCGGGCACGTTGACGAACGGAACGGTGGGTCTCGGTGGGTCGTTCTATGTCACTGTGAAGCCACGCAATGCAGCTGGTGTGGCGTTGCCGTATCAGTCGTTCAGTGCCGTGCCAGACGCAGCAACCGGCTTCTACACGGCAACCATCGCCCTGCCGAGTGCTTCCACGACAGTGTCGGCATCGGTCGGCGTCGGACAGTTCGCGGAGACGTTCGAGAGTGCAATCGCGCCAGTTGTCGGCGGCACTGCCAGCGTCACCTTGAGTGGCGTGTACGCCCCGCCGTCGGTGACCTTCAGCGGTGACTTCCTCGACGAGAACGGGGGAGCGATCGGGGTGACCTCGCTGGCCCAGATCTACTTCTACAACGCAGCCGGCGACTACGTCGGCGGCGGCAGTGGATACGTGCCGGCGAACCTGACCGACCCGACGTACACCACCGGCGCAGTCGCGCCGATGACGGCGACCAAGGCGCAGGTCACCGTGTTTGTCGGCGCTCAGGGCGAATCGTTCGTGTCGCCGATGATCACGCTGCTGGCAAACCAGCCGACCACTGTCGACTTCGACGTCGTCCTGGCCCCGGTCCGCCTCCACGTCAGCGGTACTCTCACCGATGCCTTTGGAGTGCCCCTCACGGGTACTTTCTCGATGGATGTGCGGTTCCTCGACAGCGACTCCATCCAGGGCTCGTATCAGGCAACGGTGGTGACTCCGAATCCGTCGACAGGTGGATACGCCTTCGATGTGGTCGGGCACCGCAATGCCGTGAAGGGCATCGTCACCGTCTACCTCGGTGCTGCCAACAACCATGAGACGCGCACGGCACCCATCCCATCGCTGTCGCTCGGGGACAACGAGTTCGTGTTCAACGTGGGTTTCAGCCCACCGGTGGTGACCTTCACGGGTCGTATGACGGGCGTCGCCGGGGCGCCACTTGCCAGCCCGGTGCTGATGTACATGCAGGCGCACGACGAGAACTTCTACAGCGTGTTCGGACAGAGCAGGTACGTCACACTCGATGCCGAGGGTGACTACTCTGTCACGATCGTGATGCCATCGAGCGCCGTCTCGGTGAACGCGGAAGCACGAACCGGGCCGATCATCGATTGGTCTCGGACGGCTGAGACCCCGATCGTGGTCGGCAACAACACGGTGGTCCTCGACGTCGACTATCGACCACCGTCGGCGACCATCTCGGGGGTGCTGATGAGTGCCGCTGGTGTGCCGCTGACGGCGCCTTTCGTGAACGGCCCGATCAGCATCGGCGTCTTTGGCCGCAACCTCAACGGCGACACGACCTTCTACACACAGCCCGCGATCTTCCCTGGTGCCGGTGGTGCGTACTCGTTCAATGTGCCGATGCCGCAAGCGACGGCCTCGATCGAGGTGAGGGCGTTCGTCTCCGATGAGAACTTCGTGGGGACGTTCACCGGCTTCGGCCCGGGCGTGCACCAGGACGTCACCTTCGATGTGGCGTACAACCCGCCACGGCTGAACCTCTCCGGGGTGGCCAAGAAGAATGGGTCGTTCGCCACGGGCCAGGTGCGAGCCCTAATTCGTCGGTACTCGTCGCCGACGACGTGGACCAACACGTACGTCTACTTGCCGATCGGGGCCAACGGCGTGTACAGCAAGGCCGATGTGCTGTTGCCGGTGGGGACGATCAAGGCTGATGTGACGTTGCAGCTCACGGGTAGCCCGACCGGCTTCCCAACGACCGTCGGAACCTTGGCGCCCGGCGACGTGCGCGATGTCGTGATGGACTTCGATGATCAGCAGACCACCGTGACCGTCGGCGGCACGTTGCAGTTGATGGGTGCGCCCTCGCTCCCCACTTCGCTCTACGTATCGGCATTCGATGCGAACGATGTTCCACTTCCAAATTCTGACGGCTTCAAGTACGTGATTCCCGGGGCAGGTGGCGCCTTCAGCAATGTCACCTTCATCGTGCCGACCGAAACGGCCAGGGTGGTCGTGCACGGGTACCTGCAGGCGCCCGGCTGGAACGACGGGTTCAGTGCCGAACTCGAGGTCCTCGACGTTGCGACGTACGGCGACACGTACGGCGAGTGGAACGTGGACGCCAAGGGAGTACGCATCACCGGTTCGTTCACGTCGAACGGCGAGCGCGTGGTGTTGGACGACGACGGCCAGTACGTTCGGTTCAACGTGGCGTATCACACGCCGAACTCGCAGGTCAGCACCGGTCGCGAGGCGGGGTATCAGTCCGACAACAGGTTCGAGTTCAACGTGTTCGTGCCGTTGGATGCGACGTCGGTCGACCTCGAGATCACCAACGCAGGGGCCCCGCAGCCGACGACCACCATCGACCCGCTCGACGACGTCGCGACCGATTTCGAGTGGACTGCCGTCAGGATCATTCCTGGCGAGACGACGTTCATCGTGTACGGCAACCTGACCGACGGTGGGGTGCCGATCACCTCACAGCCGGACATGACCTTCGAAGTCATCGGGTACGCGTACGTCGACTGGGACACCGCGTACACGGAGGTGTGGCGTCGAGAGTTCACCGACGTTCCGATGGATACCGGCTATTACGGGTTCGGCTGGAACGACGTCCCGCCGGAGGCGACCCTGTTCCGGGTCACCATCAAGATCAACGACGACGACTCGGGATGGTCGCGTGGTTACGACGAGATCCTTGCCGGAGAGGTGAATCAGCGACAGTTCGACATCGACCTGGGCGCATCACGGCTGCGCTATCGCGGCGACACGATCCTCGACGGCTGCACCGCACCTTTGGTGTTCTACCGCGAGTTCTGGAGCTTCACCGCCGAGCCGACCGAACCGTACGACTGGGACACTCACACGTGGCCGGGCGGTGTACTTGCCGGCAAGGTGCTGGTGATTCCGAACCTCACCGCCCCGTATGGGCAAGACACTGCGGTGCACCTACCGCCCGACGGCACATGGCTGAGCACCGTCTACTACGACCACAACAGCGCCGGCACCGGTGGGGGGTCATTCGGTCCGAACGGGTTCGGTGAAGCCTCCGCAGATGAGACGATTCGCTGCTGACGGTGCAGCGCTGAGCTAGACGAGTGCGCCTGCGCGCTCGCCGTCGACCACGGCGGCGTGCGCACGGCGGGGGGCCACGCAATCGCCGACCCGTTGCACGGTGACGCCGGCAGCCCTGAGGTCGTTGTAGAGCCACTCGACCGGGTTTGGCGGCACGGCCAGCACGACCCAGTCCGGATGGCGACTCTGGTTGGCGCCGGTGGGGTGGTGCAGCAGCGTCAGCTCGCCGCCGGCGAAGCCCATCGGCACCAGGTCGGTGGACTGCACGATGCCTTTCGCGCCGGCACGCATCCACCAGTTCTCCATGTCGAGCGTGATGCCCAGGTCTTGGCCGACCACCATGCCGGGCGTCACGATCTCGACTGTGCAACCGCGGTCGGCCAGCAGCTCCGCCACCGATGTTGCGTGGTGGAAACCAATCTCGTCGACGACCACGACGTGTCCGAACGGCTCGGCGGAACCGTCGAGGACTTCTCGCACGTCGGCAACGTGGGCCGCGTCGCCGGCGACCCACCAGGGTCGGCTGGGTTCGGCACCCATCGCGACGATCACGCTGTCGGGCCTGCGTTCCTCGATCAGGCCGGGCCACACCCCGACGCCGTACTCGATGGTGACACCAAGCCGGGCACACTCGGTGAGCTGGTTGCGAATCAGGTCACCGAACTCGGCGCGGTTGGGCACGCTCGCTGCCAATCGCACCTGGCCGCCCGCCTGAGCTTCCTTCTCGCAGACGGTCACCTGATGACCTGCGCGGGCAGCGGAGATGGCGGCCTGCAGACCGGCCGGGCCGGCACCGACGACCAGCACCTTCTTCGGCTTGCGGGTGATGCCCACCAGCGGCTCGGCCTCGCGGCCGGTGCGCGGGTTCTCGATGCAACCCAGCCAGCGGTTGAGGCCCATCCGGCCGACGCACTCCTGGTTGCACGACAGGCACAGACGGATCTCATCTGTGGCCCCGGCGCGGGCCTTTGCGGCGAAGTCGGGGTCGGCGATCTGACCGCGTACCACCCCGACGAGATCGCAGTGGCCGTCGGCGATGGCGCGCTCGGCTTGCAGCGGGTCCTTGAAGCGGCCGACGCCCACGACCGGCAGATCGACTGCCTTACGGAACGCGGAGGGGATGAACATCGCGTACCCAGGCGGGATGTGCATGCTCGCCTCGATCATGAACAGGCTCGCGGTGGCGACGCCGATGGACGTGTTGATGTAGTCCACCTGGCCGGTGGCCTCGGCGATCTGTGCGAAGCGCACGGCATCGTCGATGGTCGTACCGCCCTCGATCAGTTCGTCACCGCACAGCCGCACACCAAGCGCGAGGCGAGTGCCGATCACCTTGCGGACGGCGGCGACGATCTCGACCAGCAGCCGTGCGCGGTTCTCGATGCTGCCGCCGTACTGATCAGTGCGCTTGTTGGTGGCCTGGCTGAGGAAGCCACGCACGATCGAGCTGTGGCTGCACTGCAATTCGATGCCGTCGAAGCCACCCTCCGCGCAGTGCTCGGCGACCAGTGCGTAGCCGGCGATGATCTCGTCGATCTCGGCGTGCGTGACGGCCTTCGGAACCTCGCGAAACAGGGGGTCGGCGACGGCTGACGGCGCCCACACGGGAAGGCGCGAATACATGCTGCTGGCCTGGCCGCCGTTGTGATTGATCTGGGCGAAGACCGGCACCCGATGGCGGTGCACCGCGTCGGTGATGGCTTTGTAGCCGGGGATCACGTCACGGTGAAAGCCGTGGATCAGCTTCTCGTACGGCCAATCGGTGGGGTGCGTGCTGTGCTCTTCGGTGATGATCAGCCCTGCCCCGCCAGCCGCACGAGCTGCGTAGTACGCGGCATGCTGCTCGGTCGGCTTGCCGTCGCGTGCGTAGTTGGTGAGGTGCGCGCTGAACACGATTCGGTTGCGCGCCGTCACCGGTCCCAACTGCAACGGAGTCCACAGGTACCGATACGACATCGTTGCTCACACTAGCCAACGGTGCCGGCCAGTGACCTGGCGAGCTAGTAGTGGCGGAACATCCAATACGTGACGGCAATCGCAGCCAACGCCGCGACTGTCAGCACGATCTTCAGCCCACGCTTCGGGGGCGCCCACACGCCCAGTCGGTACTCGGCGAACTGGTAGATGAACGTCACAGCGCCGACGGCAATGGTGACGTGCAGCAGCGCAGCGAGCGCAACGCCGGTGATGGCACCTGCCTTGCGGAGGCCGATCGGCCACAGCATGCTGAGGATGAGTGGGACGACCAGCGCTCCGATGCCGCCGAAGACCAACTCCACGTACCACTTGTGTTCACCCATCCACGGCAGCCACTCGCCCTGGTCGAAGAGGTCGATGGTGGCGAACCAACCGAGTACGGCGATGGCGAGCAGACTGGCGTAGCCGAGACCTGCTCGAAGCCTGGAGACGCCCCATGCGGTGGGAATGCTGACAGCGCTCCACACCATCCATCGTCTGATCAGTGGCGTGCCGAGGTCGGCCATTGCGTCGCGGAACACACGGTCGGCCTGCATCTGTGTGACTGCGTCGGGCGGCACCACCCAGTCCGGCTCATCGTCCTGACCGAACGGCGGCGTCAGCGCGTCGTGCACCAACGCGGCCGCGAGGTGGGTGCCGGTGCGCGGCACCAGCCATGTGAACAGTTGCGGCACGGAGGTGAGATCAGTGGTGAACGTGCGCTTGTCGCGTGGCACCACGATGTCGCCGAGGTGTCGGTCGCGGTAGGCGATGCGCCGCTCGAGATACCACTCCTCTCGCGACCCGTCCTCGGCATGGCGCAGCACGATGCACCACCCTGCGCCGGGCTCGGCGTCGGGATCGTAGAAGCGGCTGAGTTCCTGCTCGATCTCCATGACCCATGCTCGCGCGAAACGCCACGCCCACGATTCCTGACAGACTTCCGTGATGACCGACATGAAGATGACAGAGGCCGAGCGCAGTGAGTTCCTCGCCGCCGTCCGTGTGGGTGTGCTGGCCGTCGACCACCCCGAGCACGGCCCGCTGGCACTCCCCATCTGGTACCAGTGGGACGACGAGGTGGTGGTCATCTCGATGGACGGTTCTTCGCTCAAGGCGCGCCTGTTGCGAGCCGCCGGTCGCGCGACGATGACTGTGCAGGACGAAGCACCGCCGTACAGCTATGTGAGTGTCGAAGGGCCGGTGGACGTTGCCAGCGAGCCGGGCGACGTGCTGGCGATGGCGACGCGCTACCTCGGCCCCGAACTGGGCAAGTGGTATGCAGACACCAACCCCAGCAGCGCCGACACGGTGCTCGTGCGCCTCACCCCGGAGAAGTGGCGCACCTGCGACTTCGGAAAGGGCATGGCCTGACTCGCGTATCGCGCGGGCTCACGCGAGTGTCGCGTAACGTGGCCGCGTGAAGAACCTCAGTGGCAAAGTTGCAGTCATCACCGGTGGGGGCAGTGGCATCGGTCGCTCGCTTGCGCACGAGTTCGCGGCGCAGGGCATGAAAGTGGTGCTGGCCGACGTCGACGAGGTCGCCATGCGCGCGGTCGAGGCGGAGCTCACCGAGGGCGGCGCCGAGGTGCTGCCGTACGTGTGCGATACGTCGCTGGAGGCCAACGTGTATGCGCTTGCCCAGGCCACGCTCGACCGCTTCGGTGGCGCACACGTGCTCTGCAACAACGCCGGTGTGGCCGGCAAGGGCGACCCGTGGTCCGGTCCGATGTCCTCGTGGGAGTGGGTGGTCGGCATCAATCTGTACGGCGTGGTGCACGGCATTCGCGCGTTCCTGCCGATCATGCAGGATCAGGGCGAGGGCCACATCGTCAACACCGCCTCGATGGCAGGTTTGGTCGCGCTGCCCGGTGCCGCGGCCTACAACGCCACCAAGACTGCGGTGGTCGCGATCACAGAAGGACTGTTCCTCGAGCTGAAAAGCATGGGTTCGCCGGTGGGGGTCAGCGTGCTCTGTCCGGGTTTCGTGAAGACCAACCTGCTGACGGGCCAGAAGTGGCAGGACCGGCTCGGTGCGGAACCGCCGATGACCACCAGCCCGATGGGTCAGATCATCGAACAGATGTTGAGCGACGGCGTCGAGAACGGTGTTGCTCCCGAGGGCATCGCCGCAGACGTACTCGATGCGGTCCTGACCGAGCGCTTCTGGATCTTGACGCACCCTGAGATGCGTCAGGCGCCGGTGGAGCGGATGCAGCGCGCCGCAGCGCAGGAGAATCCCGCGTGATGAAAGCGGAACAGCCGAGGAGCAAGCCGCCACGCAAGGGTGGCACCCGCACCTCGGCGTTCGGTGTCGGCAAGCGCGAGGGTCACGACTCGTCTCCGTTCTACGAACGCTTCCAAGCGCCGGAGGTCTCGACCGACGCGACCATCGGCACCACGGAGTTCGTGGATCGCATCATCGTCGGCGATGCGCGCGACATGAGCGAGATCGCCGACAACTCGGTCGCGCTGGTGGTGACCTCGCCGCCGTACTTCGCCGGCAAAGCCTACGAAGAGGCGTTGGGTGAAGGCCACATCCCGGCCAACTACGTCGAGTATTTGGTGATGCTGCGCGACGTGTTCGCTGAGTGTGCGCGAGTACTGCAGCCAGGTGGTCGGATTGCGGTGAACGTGGCCAACCTCGGTCGCCGCCCGTACCGCTCGCTGGCCGCCGACGTGACGACGATCCTCCAGGACGAACTGAGGCTGCTGCTCCGCGGCGAAGTGGTGTGGGTGAAGCAGCGCGGTGCCGCCGGCAACTGTGCATGGGGCAGCTTCCAGCGGCCCGGGAACCCGGTGCTGCGCGACCTCAGCGAGCGGGTGGTCATCGCCTCCAAGGGCCGTTTCGACCGAGCGCTGGACGCAAAGGAACGCTCGAAGCAGGGGTTGCCGTCGGTGAGCACGATGAGCCGCGACGAGTTCATGGAAGCCACCGTCGATGTGTGGGAGATCCCGCCGGAGAGTGCCGCACGCGTCGGCCACCCGGCGCCGTTCCCGATTGCGTTGCCCGAGCGCCTGATTCACATGAACACCTACGAAGGCGAGCTGGTGCTCGATCCGTTCATGGGTTCTGGCACGACGGGCGTTGCGGCGGTGCGGACCGGTCGTCACTTCATCGGCTACGACACCGACGCCGTATATGCCGCAGCGGCGATGGCACGCATCGGTGGTGAGTCAGCGGCGCCGCAGGTGCAGTTGGCGGCAGGGTCTGGGCGCACGACGAATCCGCTGCTAGGTGGCTGGGCGGCGAAGGACTTGGCGAAGTCGTTGTTGGTCGATGCCGGGTACACCGACATCAGCGATGAGGCGAAGGTGCTCACGGGCGTGCAGCCGACGTTGTCCGCGCTCGACGCGAAGGGCCGCCGATGGTGGTTCGAGGTGGTTGGTGGTCGCACCTCCAATCGGCCCGGCGCGCAGCGAATCGAGTTGCTGTGGCGAGCTATTGCGAAAGGCGCAATCGTGCGTGAGACGGACCCGACCGCCCGCTTCGGCCTGCTCACCACCGGCCTCCCCGCATCGGCTTCTGGCGGCAGCGCCCTGAAAGCGGTGACAGGCCCCCGCAAGCCAGTGGCAGTGGTCATCGACGTCATGGCTCCCGACGCAGTCGCCGGCCTGCGCGCTGCAGGCCGCGCGGGCGGGCACGCCGGCGTCAGAAAATGAAGCGGGTGACGATGTAGATCGTCAGGCCTGCGAGGCCGCCGACGATGGTGCCGTTGATGCGGATGAACTGCAGGTCGCGGCCGACCTGTAGTTCCAGCCGTGCAGCGGTTGCCTCACCGTCCCACTTCTGCACGGTGGAGCTGATGATTTCGGCAACCTCGCCGCGATAGTGGTCGACCACATGACCGGCTGCGCGCTTTACCCACGCGTCGATCTTGTGTTGCAGCTCGGGTGCGTCGCGTAGGCGCTCGCCGAGGTTGACCAACGATCGGTCGATGCGCAGACGCAGTTCGCTGTTCGGGTCATCGGTTGCAATCAGGGTTGTCTGCTTCACTTCGCCCCACAGCGATTGCAGCCAGGCTCGCACGTCGCGGTGCGCCAGCAGTTCGTTCTTGAGTTCCTCGCCCTTCGCCATCAGCTCCGGGTCAGCGCGCAGGCGGGCAGCGAATGCGATCACGCGCTGATCGATCGCGTGCCGTACCTCGTGCTTGCTGTCGCTACCGACATCGGCGATGAAGCGGTGCACTGCGGTGTAGATCTTCTCGAAGATGCGGTCATCGAACTTCTCCGGCACCCACCACGGCGACTCCTGCTCCAACCGGGCGCGGAAGGTGCTGCGGTTGTCGTCCAGAAAGCCGGCCAGGCCGGTGAGCACTGCATCGAGCAGTCGTTGATGGTGGCCGCCATCCATTGCCACGTCGAGCGCGCGACCCATCAACGGAGCGACCGGGGTGGTTCGAATCTTTCGCTCGATCAGGCCTTCGAGCGCGCTACTCACGTCGCGGTCGTCGAGGACTTCCAAACTGCCACGAAGTGCGTCGGCCACACCTTCGCCTGCCTTGCCGGCGTTGGTCGGTTCACTGAGCCAGGCACCCAGCCGCTGGCCGACTTTCGCATTTGCCAACCGTTCGTCGAGTACCTCGCGGGTGAGGAAGTTCTCCTGCACGAACTCGCCGAGCGACTCGCCGATCTGGTCCTTGCGGTGGGGGATGATCGCCGTGTGCGGGATGGGGATGCCCAGTGGATGACGGAAGAGTGCGGTGACCGCGAACCAGTCGGCGAGCGCGCCGATCATCGCGGCCTCGGAGAAGGCGCGCACATAGCCCAGCCAGTCGTGGTTCGGCTCCTGCCAGCGCGCCGCGACGAACACGATGGTGACGAACACCAGCAATCCGAGCGCGAGTCGCTTCATCCGCATCATCGCCGCCCTGCGGTAGCGATCGCTCGCCGACATCACGTCCATCACGCCGACCCTAACGGCGTCGGGCGGCGGTCCTTGGTGAAACCGTCCACAGCTCGAACCCGCCCTGCCTGTGGCACCCCGCTCCTTGGCACCGTATCCCGCCCAAGGGCGGGTTGGGGCGCCGCATCCGTCACGTTTACTCACCCATGGGCGGCAGGAGGTGCCACCAGATGTCGGGTTGGCACGCTCGTCCGCCCTTGGGCGGGAAAGGGCGCCAAAGGGGCGGTTGCCGGCGGGCGCTAGTGGTGGGAGATGTAGAGGCCGGGCTTGCCAGCGGCCAGGCGGGCAGCGGCACCGACCATCAGCGCGGGGATCAACGTGTTCCAGCCGAACTGCTCGACCGTGAGAACCACACCGGTGATCGCCACGCTGGCAGCGCTGGCAAACGTGGCCGCCGAGCCGGTGGTCACCAGCAGCTGGGCCGGTGCGTTCAGGCTGGGCGCGATCGCACCACCGAGCGTGGAGCCGATGACGAACAACGGGGCTACCTCGCCGCCGACGAAACCGGTGCCGAGCGCCACAGCGGTGAACACCAGCTTCAGCAGTGGTACCCACCAGTCGACGTGGGAGCCCGTGAAGGCCTCAGTGAGCAGTGGGGTGGACAGGCCGAGATAATCGCGGCCGACCAGCGCCATGAGCGCCAGGGTGGCAATGCCGCCGACCACCGGGCGCATCGGTGGCCACCGGAACCGGTGCGCCATCCACGATCGAATGAAGCGCAACAGCCATACGAACAGTCGACCAGCGATACCGAACGCGAGGCCGGCGAGGATCAATTTGATGGGCAGGCCGAGCGTCCAATCGGGTGCTCCTATGTGCGGTCGGTTGCCCATCCGGTAACCGAGGCTGTCGACCACCAGTTTGCCGCTGAACGCCGAGATCACGGCTGGAAGGAGCGCCTGCCAGCGATGCCGCCGAGTGACTTGCAGCATGAAGGCGACACCCGTCAGCGGCACTCCGAACACGGCGCCCCAGCCGCCTGCGAGCGAAGCGGCGATGAGGAGGCGTCGCTCGTCCGCCGTCAGCCGTGCGGCGCGTGCGGCGGTGTCGGTGACCGAGCCGGCCATCTGTAGGGCGGCGCCTTCGCGGCCGACGGACGCACCCGCGAGGTGGCCGGCCACCGAGCCGCCGAAGATCATCGGTGCCATCCGTGCGGGCACCCCGTGAGTGAACAAATGGCCCTGCTCGATCACCGCCGGCGTGCCGCCCTTCGCCCGTCCGCCGAGGTGGTGGTACATCGCTCCGACAAGTAGACCGACAACAGGGAGCAGCCACACCAGCCAGCCGTGCGCAACGCGAGTGTCCGTCGCCCGATCAAGGCTGCGGAGAAACGCGTACGAAATCAGTCCCGTCAGCCCGCCGCCAATTGCTGCGAACAACGCCAGCCTGGCCTTGGCAATCATCGCCGTGAGGCTACAGCCGCTCCTGTGCCCGCCGCAGTGCCTCCGCCAGGCCCACCCTCGCGTCGCTGTGGGGCCCGCCCTCCGTCGCGGCGCCGCGTCCGTAGGATGGATGCACCATGAGCGACCAGTCACTGTTCGATGTCGACCCGCTCGATCTGGCGTCGTTGAACCCCGACCAGCTCGATGCGGTCGTTCATCGAGGTGGTCCGCTACTCGTCGTTGCAGGGGCCGGCTCGGGCAAGACTCGGGTGCTGACACATCGCATTGCTCACCTGATTCATGACGGTGTGCCGCCGTCGTCGATCCTGGCGATCACGTTCACCAACAAGGCTGCCGACGAGATGAAGCACCGGGTGGCGGCGCTCGTCGGGCCCATGGTGAAGGCGATGTGGGTGTGCACCTTCCACAGTGCGTGCGTGCGCATTCTGCGAGCCCACGGCGATGCGTTGGGGTATCCGCGCGCGTTCAGCATCTACGACCAATCAGACGCACAGCGGTTGGCCGGCTACGTGATCCGCGACCTCGGGCTGGATGCCAAGCGCTTCCCGCCGCGGGCGGTGCACGGGCAGATCAGCATCTGGAAGAACGAGTTGGTCACGCCCGAGCAGGCGTTGGTGAAGGCCGACAACCCGTTCACTCGCAAACACGCCGAGGTGTACGTCGACTATCAGGCGCGCCTGGCCAAGGCAGGCGCCATGGACTTCGACGACCTACTGATGAAGACGGTGCAGTTGTTCCGCGAGCACCCCGACGTCTTGGCCCACTATCAGCAGCGCTTCCAGCACGTGCTGGTCGACGAGTACCAGGACACCAACATGGCTCAGAACGAAATCGCCATGTCCTTGGCCGCGCAGAGTGGACAAGTGACCATTGTGGGTGATGGAGACCAGTCGGTCTACGGTTGGCGAGGCGCCGACGTTCGCAACATCCTGCAGTTCGAGGAGGCGTTCGACGACGTCACCACGATCGTGCTCGATCAGAACTACCGCAGCACGCAGACCATTCTCGACGCGGCCAACGCGGTCATTCGCAACAACCCGGATCGCAAGGAGAAGCACCTCTGGAGCGAGAAGGGTGGTGGTGACCGCATCATGCGCTACCACGCCGAGGACGAGGGCGATGAGGCCACGTTCGTTGCCCGCACCATGCAGTCGGTGCAGCGCGAGTCGCACGCGATGTGGAAGGAGATGGCCGCCTTCTATCGAACCAACGCGCAGAGCCGGGTGTTGGAGGAAGCGTTCATGCGCTTCGGCATTCCGTACAAGGTGGTCGGCGGTACTCGTTTCTACGACCGGCGTGAGATCAAGGACGCAATGGGGTACCTGCGCGCCGTCGTCAACCCGGCAGACGAGGTCAGCATCAAGCGCGTCCTCAACGTGCCCAAGCGCGGCGTCGGCGAGACCAGCGTTGCCAAGCTCGACGCCTTCGCCAAGGCCGACGGCATCACCTTTGCGGAGGCGATGCGCCATGCGCAGGAAGCCGGCCTCACCGGCCCAGCGGCTCGTGGGGTGGAGAGCTTCGTGCGCCTGCTCGACGAGATGAGCCTGCTGGCCGCTGAGGAAGGCACTGGCCCGGGCGACCTGTTGCAGGCAGTGATGGATGGCAGCGGTTACCTGGCGGAGCTGGAAGCGGAGATGGAGGGCTCGGTCGAGGCTGCCGGGCGGCTGGAGAACATCGGCGAGATGATCGGGTCAGCTCGCGAGTTCACCCGCATCGACGAGTTCCTCGAGCAGGTGGCGTTGGTGGCCGACACCGATGAGATCACCGACGACGACAAGGTCGTACTGATGACGCTGCACAGCGCCAAGGGCCTGGAGTATCCGGTGGTGTTCCTGGTCGGCATGGAGGAGGGGTTGTTCCCCAGCAGTCGGGCGCTCACCGAACCGACACAGATGGAAGAGGAACGCCGACTTGCCTACGTGGGCATCACGCGCGCCCAGCAGAAGCTGTTCGTCAGCCATGCCTGGAGCAGGCAGCTGTTCGGCACCACCAATTACAGCCCACCCTCGCGGTTCCTCGACGAGATTCCGGCCGAGCTGGTAGAGCAGTCCGGCGCCATCGGTGGCCGCAACTCGTACGGTCGTCAGAGCTACCGCGGCCGCTCCGGGTCGGGTGGCAGCGGCTATGGCGGTGGCGCGCCGCCTGCCTACAACCGTCGCAACGACGCCGACAACGGCGCCGGCTCGTCGCGCAGTGGCAGTCGCTCGCCGGTCAGCAGCTTCGACCCCGACGACGACGTCGATTGGCATCGCGAGCGGGTGGTCGACGCGGCCCTCGCTGCCGCGCGGCGCGAACCCACCCAGTCGAACTCACACGACCTGGGCCTGCGAACAGGCGACGACGTCGAGCATCCTGCGTTCGGCGAGGGTGTCATCATCGAGATCCGAGGGCAGGGTGACCGTGCGGAGGCAACGATTCGCTTTCGCGAAGCCGGCACGAAGCATCTCTCGCTGGCTTGGGCACCTCTCAAGAAGCTCTGACGAAGCTGTGGAGTGCGGCTGCGACGGGACCGACCTCAGGCGCACCTGCTTAAATGGTGCGAATGCCGCCTGCAGCGCACGTCCATGATGCAGAGACCCTGCAGCGCCGCAAGAATCTCAGCCGCACGTGGGCCGGCATCGTGGTGGGCTGGTCGATCATTCGGACCGTCATCGTCTGGGCTGCGGTCGGCGAATACGGCCTCAACCCGTGGATCTACCTCTCGCTCGACCTGGGCGCCGCGATCGTGGATGCGTTCACCACGCCGCGCATGGTCATCAGCTTCATCGACGACCACTTCAAGCAGGCGTTCAAATGGGCAGTCATCTCGCTGGTCGTGTTCATCATTCCCGACCTCTACATCTTCCTCGGCACACGTACCCTGCCCACTCACATCATCGTGGTGCTCTGCCTCATCATCGGGCTCACACTCGCCGTCGGTGTCATCAGTGTGATCCGCAAGATTCGCAAGGGTCGCGCGGAACGCGAGGCGTGCGCAACGGCCGTGCTTGAATAGCAGCCATGAAGGCAGCCATTCTCTTCCAGAGCCTCACCGGCAACACGCGCAAGGCAGGCGAGCTGATTGCCGCCAACCTGCAGCAGGAGGGCTGGGGTATCACCACGGTGACGCCGATGAAGGATCTGCAGCTCGCGGCGATTCAAGAGGCAGACGTCGTGATCGTCGGCACCTGGGTGCACGGCCTCTTCGTCGTCGGTCAGGCGCCGTGGGGCATCGGCGCCATCAACCACCTGCCCGCGCTGCGCGGCAAACTCGCGGCCACGTACTGCACCTTCGCGCTCAACCCGGGTACCACGCTCGACAAGTTGGACACCGCGGTCAGCCACCTCGGCGCCGAAGTCATCGGTGGCCTGGCCTTGCACCGCAGCAAACTGGCCGAGCACAGCGAAACATTCGCCGCCCGCCTCATTGCCAACATCCCCGCCAGCGTCTGACCTCAGGGGGCCAGGTCGGTCGTCAGGTCGAGCGTCAGTGAGCCGTCGCCGTTGATGATGGGTCGCACGCCCTTCGGGGGCAGCGCCAGATCCGACGGTTCCAGCGTCCGGCCCTCGCAATCGGTGAACTCCCGCGTGTGCTTGATCTGCTCGATCTGGCACGACGAGTCGCGGTCGGCGGGGTGCGCGAGATAGATCTGGAACCCGTCGGCGGGGGTGTGGTCCAGCACGATGTTGCGGTCGCTGCCGATCAGGTCCTGCAGGATGATGGGGCCACCGTCGTCGATCTGGCCGGCCACCCGTTCGGCATTGCCCATCTCCTGGAAGGCGGGCGCCAGATTGGCGGTCACATCCTCGGAGTTGTTGGCGGTGAGCGCTGCCACGCCCCACAACATCAGGCCGACAAGAATGATGAAACCGATGCCGAGCAGCACGGGAACCACGGCACGGGCGAGATTGGAACGAAGCTGCGGGCGCTGCATCGCCCACCAGTGTGCCTGCCCGAAACCGTAAAGCCACACGTCTCGCAATACCCCGAGCGGCGTCGCGAATTGAGCAGAGCGGCAGATCAGTCGTAGGGTTCCATACTTGTGAATCGGCCGTATCGAGTTGTGGTGGCAAAGCCGGGTCTTGATGGCCATGATCGTGGCGCGAAGACCATCACCCGCGCCCTGCGTGACCACGGCTTCGAGGTCATCTACACGGGTCTGCATCAGACGCCGGAGCAGATCGCCGAGACCGCCCTCCAAGAGGATGTCGACGCTGTTGGCCTCTCGCTGCTCAGCGGGGCGCACCTGACGTTGTTCCCGCGCGTGATGGAGGAACTGCGGAATCGCGACCTTGGCGACCTGCTGGTTTTCGGTGGCGGCGTCATCCCCGATGCCGATGCGCGCACGCTCAAAGCTCAGGGAGTGGCCCACGTCTTCGGGCCGGGAAGTTCGTTGAAGACGATCAGCAGTTGGCTGGAAGCCGAACTGGATGGTCGTGAATCCGACGTGCAAGTACACGACAAGGAAACCGAGGCCTAGATGGACCTGTTCGAATATCAGGGCAAGCAGTACTTCGCCCGCTACGACATCGCCGTGAGTCCGGGCGACGTCGCCTATACGGTCGACGAGGCCGTGACAGCTGCCGAGATGGCCGGCTACCCGGTCGTCGTCAAGGCGCAGGTGCAGGTCGGTGGTCGCGGTAAGGCCGGCGGCATCAAGCTGGCCGACACGCCCGACGAGGTGCGCCTGCACGCCGGCAACATCCTGGGCATGGACATCAAGGGCCATGTGGTGAAGCGCGTGTGGGTGGAGCACGCCAGCGACATCAGCAAGGAGTACTACGCCTCCTACTCGCTCGACCGTGCCGCCAAGGACCACCTACTGATGCTCAGCGCCGAGGGTGGCGTGGAGATCGAGACGGTCGCCGTCGACAACCCCGACGCCATCGTGCTGCTGCACATCAACTCGGTCGATGGCATCTCGCTGGCCGTTGCGCGCGACGCTGCTGTGCGCGCCAACATCGACGAAGAGGCCCTTGATGGTGTGGCCGACATGCTGGTCAAGCTGTACGACTGCTTCACTCGCGGCGACTGCGACCTGGCCGAGATCAACCCGCTCATCCTGCGCCCCGACGGTGGCGTGCACGCCCTCGACGCCAAGGTCAGCCTGGACAACAACGCCGCCTTCCGTCACCCCGAGTGGGACGAGTTCCGTGCCACCGAAGAGCTCGACGAGCGCGAGCAACTGGCCCGCCAACACGACCTGCAGTACATCGGCCTCGACGGCACCGTGGGCATCATCGCCAACGGTGCGGGCCTGGCGATGAGCACCCTCGACGTGGTCAACCAGGTCGGTGGCACCGCTGCCAACTTCCTCGACATCGGTGGCGGCGCCAATGCCGACATGATGGCCGCAGCCCTCGGGGTCATCAACTCCGACGAGAACGTGAAGAGCATTCTCATCAACATCTTCGGTGGCATCACCCGCGGTGAGGAAGTCGCCAAGGGCATCGTCGAAGCGATGAGCCGCGTCGAGCTCAGGGCGCCCATCGTCATCCGCCTCGATGGCACCAATGCCGCTGAGGGACGCGAGATCCTGGCCAACGCCGGCATCCCCGACTCGAAGCTCACCTCCAAGCCCACCATGCTCGAAGCTGCCCGTGCGGCCGTAGCACTTGCGAACGGAAACTGATCATGGCCATCTTCGTCAATGCTGAGACCAAGGTCATCGTGCAGGGCCTCACCGGTGGCCAGGGCAAGTACCACGGCCTGCGCAACCAGGCATACGGCACGCAGGTCGTCGGCGGCGTCACGCCCGGCAAGGGTGGCACCGAGGTGGCCGTCGAGGGTGGCGTGGGCATTCCGGTCTTCAACACCGTCGCCGAGGCCGTTGCAGCCACCGGCGCAACCGCGTCGTTCATCGCCGTGCCCCCGAAAGCTGCCAGTGCCGCCATCCTCGAAGCTGCCGCCGCGGGCATTGCGTTCATCGTGTGCATCACCGAGGGGGTTCCGGCGCAGGACGAGGCCAAGGTCTACAACACTCTCGTTCGCGACTTCCCCGACACCCGCCTGCTCGGCCCCAACTGCCCGGGCATCATCAGCCCAGGCAAGTGCAACATCGGCATCACGGCCGGCGAGATCGCCCAGCTGCCCACTGCAAGCGGTCCCAACGTCGGCATCGTCAGCCGTTCGGGCACGCTCACCTACCAGGCTTTGTACGAGCTGAAGCAGCGCGGTATTGGCGTGTCCACCTGCGTCGGTATCGGTGGCGACCCGGTTCCGGGTACCAACTTCATCGACTGCCTGCGCGAGTTCCAGGCCGACCCCGAGACGCATGCGATCATCATGATCGGCGAGATCGGTGGCTCGGCCGAGGAAGAGGCAGCCGAGTTCATCAAGGCCAATGTCACCAAGCCGATGAGCGCGTACATTGCTGGCGTCACCGCCCCTGAGGGCAAGAAGATGGGCCACGCCGGCGCCATCACCAGTGGCGGCAAGGGCACAGCGCAGGGCAAGATGGATGCGCTTCGCGCCGTCGGTGTGAAGGTGGGCCTCAACCCCACCGAAGCCGGCGACCTGATGGCCGAAATCGTCGCTGCGCTCTAACCAGCGGGCGGGCTACGGTCGGTGCATGCCGATCGTGCCGGACGACAAGAACTGGACCTGGGTACTCGAACGAGTGTGCCCCGACTGCGGATTCGAGGCGGCCACCTTCGACCCGCTGACGGTGCGCGGAACCATCGAGGCCAACGCGCTGCGTTGGCGCGAGCTGCTCGCCGACCCCCGCGCCACCCAACGGCCCGACGACGACACCTGGTCGGCCGCCGAGTATGGGTGCCACGTGCGTGATGTGTACCGCCTCTACCTGCTGAGGCTGGAGCAGATGCTGTACGAGGACAACCCCACCTTTGCCAATTGGGACCAGGACGAAACAGCTGTCATGCAAGGCTACGACCAGGCGCAGCCCCACGACGTCGCCGGCGAGCTGCACGCTGCGGCCGGAATGCTGTCGGCTCGCTACGCCACGGTCGGCGGCGCCCAGTGGCAGCGCACGGGTACCCGCAGCGACGGCGTCGGCTTCACCATCGACAGCTTCACTCGTTACCTCGTTCACGACCCGCTGCACCATGTCTGGGACGCCGAGCAGGGTTACCTGAAGTTGGGTCCTGCCCCCTGGGCCCCGCCGAGCGGCCAACCAGTCACCTGAACCGGCCGACGCACGCCCGTCAGGGGTTGCGGCCGTACCACGCCACGAGCTGATCGATCAACGGTGCATCCTGCGTCGACTCGATCGCGTTGCCGAAGGGGCGACCGTTGGCCACCACCTGCGCCGGCATGTTGGCAGCCATCGCAGCGAATGCGGCTTCGCGGTCGCCGCTGGGCAGCGCGGCCCGCGCAGCGCCGAGTGCCGTGTGCAGGACCTGTTCGCTCCAAGTGGGGTGCAGGCCGGTGGCCGTGGCGAGGTCCCAGGTGTGCACGGTGAGCTCGCTGGTGTAGATGCCCAGCATGGCGCGGCCGGGTACTTGCGCCCACGGGAGCACCATCAGGCGGTCCAGCGTCTCGGCATCGGTCCAGGCCGCCATCACTCTGTGGGCGGCGGCCATCCACGTCTCGAGCCACGCATCGTCGGCGGTGCCGGTGGTGACGATCGGCAGCGACATCGGGTTGCCGCCCTCACCGAGCAGTGCAACGCGACCCATCACGGTGAGCAGGTGCCCCATCAGAGCCTGCACGTCGTACTCCGTGCATGGCGTCGGGTCGGTGAGCTGCGCTGGCTGTACCGCAGAGATGGTGGCGCCGGCCGTGGTGACGGCCTGCGCAAACACGGACCGAGGGTCGGCGGCAGCAATGGTCGGGGTGGAATCAGCGGTGGTTGTCATATCTCCACCGTTTCATTCAAAGTGGTCAGATGCTGGCCATGTTGATGAGATACTGCTGACATGCGCGCCGACCGACTCGTGGCCATCCTGCTGATGTTGCAGCAGCGCCACAAGGTGACGGCCGAGGAGGTCGCTGCCGAGCTGGAGATCTCTCCGCGCACCGCTCGTCGCGACTTGGAGGCCTTGGGGATGGCCGGTCTGCCGGTCTACTCCGTCGCCGGCCGCCAAGGTGGATGGCGCCTGGCCGGCGGTGGGCGCACCGACCTGAGCGGGCTCAACGCAGCGGAGGCGCAAGCGTTGTTCCTCGTGGCAGGTCCGTCGGCCGCCACCACTCCTGAGTTGAAGGCTGCGCTCCGCAAGCTGGTGCGGGCGTTGCCCGAACAGTTTCGTCCGGCCGCCGAGCAAGCCCAGTCGGCTGTTCTGATCGACGAGCGATCGTGGGACCGTCCTGCCCCACGTCGGCCGCCGCCGCCGATGCTGGCAGCGGTGCAGCAGGCGGTCGTGCAGGGTCAGCAGCTACTGCTGGAGTACACCGCAAGAAATCAGCAGCGCACGGAGCGCGCCGTCGAGCCGCTGGGCCTCGCTGCCAAAGGACCGTCCTGGTATCTGGTGGCCGACACAGAGGCAGGCCGTCGCAGCTTTCGCGTCGACCGCATCGTGGCCGCGACGCCCACCGGTCGGCCGGTCACGAGACCTGAGGGCTTCGATCTCGGCGCAGCCTGGGCGCTGATCACCGACAAGGTGAACGAGTTGCGTGCCCCGGTCGTGGCCGACTGCTTGGCCGAACCACACCTGGTCACCATCCTCACCTTCATCTTCGGACCTCGCATGCATGCCGGATTCACCCGTGATGACGGTCGCGTGGAAGTCGGTATCCGCGGTTACTCACTGCAGTCGCTGCAGGGCGAGCTCGGCGGCTTCGGTGCCGGAGTGGAGATCCTTGCCCCGCCCGAGCTGCGCGCCGCTCTCGCCAAGGTGGGCCATGAACTCGTCGCGCTGTACGACTGAGCTGCTGAACGACTGGCTGCTGAACGACTACGGGAGTTGGCCGACGTGCGCGAGCGCAAGGCGAATGAGACGGTCGTGACCGCCGGTCATCTCACGCCGGACCTTTTCGCTGATTGCCTCTTCGGGCGTGAACCAGCGCAGGTCGAGCGCCTGCTGAGTGGGCTGGCAATCGCCCGACACGGGTACCACGAAGGCCAGGCTGACGGCGTGATGGCGTGGGTCCTGGAAGCCGCTGACCTCGGCGTCGGGGAAGTACTCGACGACGGTGAAGGGAGCGACCTCAGGTGGAATTCGGGGCAGGGCCAGCGGGCCGAGGTCCTTCTCCAGGTGGCGGAGCACGGCATCGCGGATGCGCTCGCCGTACAGCACTCGGCCCGACACGACCATACGGCTGATGGTGCCATCGGCGGCCTGGCGCAGCAGCATGCCCACGTGGGTGACTCGGCCCAGCTCGTCGACCTTCACCGGTACGGCATCGACGTAGACGAGTGGCACGTTGGCCCGAATGCTCTCCATTTCGGAGCCGGAGAGCCAGCCGGTCTTGGTATCAGTCTGATCGCTCATCGTCGGCCGCAGTTCGTGTTGAAGGGATTCGGTAACAGTTGTAGCGCGCGCATCAGCTGAGGAAGAAACCGGTGACATCGACGAGGACGTGGCCGGCTTCACTCATTCGCGCCACCACGGTTCCGGAGGGGCCGAGGCGAAGCAGGCCGCCGTTCGCCACTGTCTGCCCCGGGCCGTAGTTCAGGTTCGACGTTGCTGGTGCGACCACGGGGTACACGGTCAAGAAGCCGGTGACGGCTACACCGGTCACCGTCAGGTTGGACGAGACCGCCGAAGCGTTGGCGGCCACGCCAGGAACTGTATTCAGGGCGAGCGTGCGTGATTCGCCAGGGCTGAACTGGGTCAGCCCGCGGCTGTCGTAGGCGCGGGTGGGAGTGACCGGCTGGAACAGGCCGGTGGTCACGTTGCCGGCGGTCGCATCTGTGATGTAACCAACCACGTCGATGAGGATGTGTGTGGAGGCTGTCGTGTGGACCGCGACCGAACCGTCCGGGCCGACTGGCACGATGGCAGTGTTTGCTGCCGGCGCAGCAGGGGTGTAGTTGACCGTGCTGTGCTGCGTGCCTGCCGGATTGGCGCCGCTTGGCATCGCCACCATGTAGCCGTTTGCTGTTGCGCCGGCAGCGGTCACGTTGATGACGAGCGCCTTCAGGCCGTTCGCGGGCACAACCGTGGTCGGCAATCGCACTGCAGTAGCCGTACCGCCCGCCGCCACCGGCGCCGGGCTGCCGCTGCCGGCGGGGAGCAGCCCGTTGTTGCGTGAATCCATCCAACGTTCCGGCGCGATGGACACGAACCGACCATCCGACGAGGTGGCGGCGCCAGTCAGGAAGTAGCCCAACACATCGACGACCACATCGCCGCCGACATCGAGGTACAGGGTGATCTTGCCACCCTGGCCCACTGGGACGATTGCGAAGTTGGGCCGATCGGTGCCGGGCGAGGAGATGTTGAGGGTGGACGTACCGCCGATCGCCGCAGCCAGGAAGGGCGCTGCCTGGATGAAGCCGCCGGTGGATGTGCGGGTGGACGTGACGTTGACCGCAACGGCAGACACCATCGACGGTGCCACTGACACCCCGGCGAGCACTGCGACATCGACAATGGAGAACTGCGGGTGAGGACCGACCCCGAGGCCAGCGGCCGGCATGCTGCGCGAGTCGAAAACACGTGACGGAGTGGCCAGCGGTACGTACTTGCCGGGTGTGGTGTTGAGTGCCGCCGGTGGAGCAGGCAGGAGCAGCTTGCCGGCACCAAAGACGTTGTCCTTGCCGGGCGCGCCGAGGTCGGTGGCGAAATGCTTCACGAGTGCGGCCAACGAGCGGCCAGGAACAGCGAGGCCGGCACCGAAGAGAAGGGCAGCGGCACCAGCGGCCACCGGAGAAGCAGCCGAGGTCCCCCGGAACGCACCGCCGAACGCAATGCTGGTGAATCCGGCGGGAGCCGAAAGATCGGGCTTGACGCGACCATCGAAGGTGGGGCCCTGTGACGAGTAGCTGCCAATGCTGCTGCCGGCCGGCGGGTCGACGGCGCCAACTGCAACCAGGCTGGGGTTCCTCGAATCGGCCACCGGCTTGGAGGCGCTGCCGGGCGTGTCGTAGGCGTTGAGTTCGGTCAAGCCGTCGCCGAGTGCGATGTCCAGCTGGTCGGGTGAAGAACCCACTGGAGTGGCTGCGTTGCGACGCATCCGCATGTAGACGATGCCGTAGTACTGGCCGAAGACGTTCTGCGGGAAGACGAACAGATCCTCGGCCTCCAGCGGGGTGGCACCGGCGCGCTGGTCGGCGTCGTAGACGTTCTGGATGCCGTTGCCGGGGTTGCCATCGAGATCAATGGCGACCAGTTCGGCGGTGGAGGCAGGGTTGTACGTATCGCTGAAGGGGTCGGTCTCGGGTTCCCAGAACTCGACTGAATAGTCGGTGCGTCGATTGGCGGGCAGGTACCAGTCGTTGCTCCACCGAATGCCGTCGAACAGGACGCCCCCGCTGTTGCCGGCGTCGAGGCGCAGCCACGTGTCGCCGCTGCCGTTGCGTGAGAAGTCGACGTACCCGTTGGCGCCGAGTGTGGTGGGCACCGAGCGACGCATGTAGCCGTCGATCGCGTCGTTGCCGGTGGAGTTGAACCACACCATGCCCATCGCCGCCGCCGAGTCCACGACGCTGGCCAACGGGCCGGTGCCGTCACCAGGGCCGTCGTACGCCGCGCCGAGTGATCGAGTGATGATGACGACGCCCTTGGAGGCGAACCAGTTGATCGCAGCCTGCAGATCGGCAACGGTGCCGACAGTTGCGACGTACACGTCACTGCCCGGCGCCATGTCCTTCACGATCTCGGTGACTGCCACACCATGCGCACCGTCGGACTGGCTGACGATTGCGCCGCCGCTGCACAGGCCGGAGTTGGTGGCGTCCTGGCAGAACGTGTGGCCGTTGGCCTGTGTGGGCACAGGGCCGTGCTCGGTGGGGTTCCAGATGGTGAAATTGAAGTAGTCGACGACGCCGACGCGGACGCCGGCGCCGGTGAACCCGGCCGTGTGCCAGGCAGCAGCATTGGTGATGCTCAGCTCGTCACCGGGAGTGCCGCTGCCGGGCGTCACCTCGGTGCGCCGGGTGTCTGAGGGGATGTAGCCGGCGGCGCGCGGGGCACGTACGAAGTTGACGCCCGCGCTATTGGCCAAGGCCTTGAGCTGGCTGACGGGCACGTCGGCCTGCACGACTTGACCGGCGACGCTGCCGGTGATGCTGCCACCGAGACGGCTGATGGTGGCCGAGACGCCGGTGTCGTCGGCGGTCAGGACCTCCACCGTGATGGACGCAGGGGTGGCGCTCTGTGCGCGCATCGAGCTCAGCTGGGCGATCTCTCCGAGCAAGCGCAGATCAGTGATCTCGATCGGGCCCTCATCGGCGCGTACCGCCGTCTGGGTGGGTGCGGCAACCGAAACACCGGCACTGAACACTGCAGCGACCAGCGCCAACCGAACCATTCGCACGTGGGATCCTCCTGGGTTGCAAGCGCAGCGTAGTGGTTGACCTCCAATTGGTGGAAGCGCTCGACTTCGGCTGTCGCCCGTCAGGTCTTTCGTCGGCGTCGGGGCGGGAACGGATCCGATGGCGGTTGCGGTGGAGCGAACACGGAGGTGTTCTCGTCGATCGGGACCTCGATGCCGTCCTTTTCGATGTCGACCGGCTCGGAGCTGGCCGCCATCACGATGGGGGCCTCTTCCTTCTGCTTGCGACCAAGCGCGATGTCCACGCCGAACATGCCGGCTGCCAGCATCGCGCCGGCCGCGCCGTGGCGTCGACGAGCAGTGCCGACAGGATCCGAGATCGGCTCGACGTCGAACTGGACCAAATCCTGGCCGTCGTCGTCGTCGTTCAGCTCGTCGTTCAGCTCGTCGTTCAGCTCGTCGTCGTTGATGTCGACGTCGAGCTCGTCGTCAGTATCCACGTGCAGCACGCTACCGACCTGGCGCCGCACCGGGGTATCGCGCGACGGGGGTCTGCAGGTTGCGTAGTCTTGCCTGCGTGCCCGAAGGCGACACGATTCACCGAGCTGCGGCAGCCCTGCGTACGGCTCTGACCGGTCGTGCAACCACGCGCTTCGATGCACCCCGCCTGTACGGGCCACACCCGGGCCTAGGTCGCGTCATCGAGCGCGTCGAGACCCACGGCAAACACCTCGAGATCATGTGGGACGACGGCATCGTGCTGCACACGCACCTGCGCATGAACGGTTCGTGGCACCTCTACCGCGGCGGCGAGCGCTGGCGTCGCCCCAGCGAGCAGATGCGTGTAGCGATCGAAGTGCCCGATTGGGTGGCCGTGTGTTTCAATGCGCCGACTGTCGAGACCTACCGCGAGTTCGATCGCTTCCGTCATCCGGGCATGGGTCGGCTCGGGCCAGACCTGTGCACCGCGCCCGACGAGAAGTTGATGGAGTGCGCCAAGCGCATCTACGAGTACGCAGATCCGGAGTGCCCCATCTCGGAAGTGCTGCTGGACCAACACGTGGCCTGCGGTGTTGGCAATGTGTATCGAAGTGAGATCCTGTGGGCCTGCGAGATCAGTCCGTTCGCCGAGGTCGGCTCGCTGCTCCCCGTCGATTGCGTGCAGATCATCCACGCCGCGTCGCGCATGTTGCGCGCCAATCTGCAGCACGTCTACCGGGTCACCGCGTCGGAGATTCCGGGAGGGCTTGCCGTCTACGGTCGTAACGGTCAGCGCTGTGCACGCTGCGGCGACACGGTCGAGGTTCGTCGCGTGGGAGAACACGCTCGCACGCTGTACCACTGCGCCGGCTGCCAGGTTCGCCACCAACCACAGCTGGTCGTCGCACCGCATGCCGAGCAACCGGTGATGGACGCGCACCCCGCTGCGGCGAAGTACCTCGCCGACCTGCCGTGGCGCCGCGACTCACTCGCCGGCTGACGCCAATGGCGTTGGGCTGGTGTTGCCGCTGCCCACCAGAAGTTTCACCAGTGTGGTCCAACCCTCGCCCAGCTGCGTGCGGTCGTCGCGGGCCGGGTGAACGGTGCCGGTGATGGCGTGGAAGATCTCCGTGGACAGGGCTATCGCGACGACATCGCCCACACCCAGGGCCCGCGCGACTGCGGCTTGGGCAGTGAGTTCGGCTTGCTCGGCATCGCCCATCTGTACTCCTGCGCCCGCAGCGGCAACGTACGCGAACACCTGGTCGAGGTAGGTGGCGCCGGTGGCGAGGGTGACGGCGTGCGCATGGTCGATGGCAATTTGGGGCTGGCCGACCGCGCTGTAGACGAGCGCGGAGACTGCATGGGTGAACGGGTGATCGGTTCCCTCGGCGGGAACCGATTCCAGCGTGACGAGCGCCTCGTCGACACGGCCCTGCTGGGCGTACGCGAGCGCCAGGACCAGCAATGGCTCGAACAGTCGGCCGCCGATCGCCTGAATCTCGGCCAGTGCCCGCTCGGCCATCGAAGCAGCGACGTTGGCGTTGCCACGATGCATCGCGGCGCCCGCCACGGCCATCAGGGGGGCCGGGCCGTTTTGTGAGGTGTCGGCCAGGGTCAAAAGTTCCTCTGCGCTTCGTTGCCCGGCAGCAAGTCGGCCCAGCCCGACCTGCGCGCGCAGAAGTGGGGCCAACGACTGCACGAGGCCGAATTTGTCGTTGATCTTCTTGAAACGAGCTCGCGCTTTCTCGGCAAGATCGGCCGCTTCCTCGAGATTGCCCTGCCACAGCCGTAGATCGGCGAGCAGCGTGTTCATCATGCTGGCGGCCCACACGTCGCCGCGCAGTTCGGCTTCCTTGCCCACGATGTCGGCCAACGCCTCGGCGTTGTCGAAGTGGCCTTCGAAGAACTCGACGAATGCCAGTAAGCCCAGTGCCCAGCCAACCCCGTTGCGGTCGCCCATCCGTTCGTGCGCATCGGCGGCGTGGGTCAGCCGCTCGCGCGCTGTCGTGAGGTTGCCGGACATGAATGCGATCCACGCCCGGTGCTGCTCGATGTAGGCGAGCCCGCGCTCGTCGGCCAGTTCCGCATACAGACCGTGTGCTTCGCCGAAGAACCACTCGGCATCGACGAGCGAGCCGCCGAACATCTCGATGAACCCACGCACGCGCAGCGCCTGGGCCAGCGCTGCAGGGTCGTCCACGTCGCGCAAGAGATCGACGGCCTGACCGAGCTCGAGACGGGCATCGTCGATGCGGCCCGCCACCTGGCTGAGCGAGCCACGCAATCGATATGCCTCGGCCTGCAGGCGAACGTCGCCGAGCCGGTCGGCGATGACCCGCAACGCGTCGATGTCGTCGGTGGCCGCGACGAAGTTGCGTTGATCGATGAATGTCCCGGCACGGACGATGTAGAGGTGCGCCAGATCGGCGTCGCACAGCGCCTCGGGCGCCGTCGGATCGCCGACGCGAGCGAGAGCGAGAGCCCGTGTCGAGTGTCGAGCGGCCATTCGCAGGCTGCCCGAATCGAACGCGCGATCAGCAGCCGCGATGAGGTACTTGATGGCTTGGGCGACGATGTCGGCGGGCACCTTGTCGACGGCGCCGAGTTCTTGCACCAGTTCTGCAGCTGCTGCTGCATGGTGGGCGAGATCGTCCAGCTGCCCGATCGAGTACATCGCTTTCGCCACGCCGGCGTGGCGCTGAGCGCGGGCGGCCTTGGTGAGTGTCTGATACGCAGCGTCTCGAACCGACTCGCTGCGGAACTCCCACCGGCGACCGTGTATCTCGATGAGGCCCAGCTCGTCCAGTTCGTGCAGCACCGAGTTGGTGAAGGGCTGGGCGAGTTCCCTGGCAAAGTTTTCGAGGCCGACGATGGCGCCGCTGTTGCCCAGTACGGCCGCATTCTCCAGCGTCTGGCGCTGCTCGGGCGTCAGCTGGTCGAGCCGGGCGGCGATCAACGTGCGCAGCGAGTCGGGCAGTTCTCGCTGGCCGCCGCCGGCTTCGGTGAGTGCGACCAGCTCGGCCAGGAACAGAGGGTTGCCGCCACTGCGCTCGTACAGGGCGGTCAACAACTGTTCATCGCGATTTGCGTCGCCGAGGAGGGCCATGGCCAGCTGTTCGGTGTCGGGCCGGGTGAGCGGTTGCAGCGTGACGGAAACAACGGTGCCGCGGTCCGAGCGCGGCGGCCAGATCGCGTCGTGCCCCGGTCGCATGGCGGTGATCAGCAGGAACGCGTGGCGGCTGAGCGACGTGACGAGGTGCTCCAGCAGGTCGAGCATCACGGGGTCTGCCCAGTGCACGTCGTCGATGCTGAGGATCATCGGGCCACGATGCGAACGCGCTTCCAGCACCATCGCCACGGTTTGATGGATGGTGTTGCGTGCGTTGATCGGATCGAGCCGATCGATCGGAGAGGGATGGCCGAGAAGGTGCGTGAAGACATCGACCAGGCGCTCGGCGCCGGGGGCATCGATGGACGGGAACATCTGCTGGGCTCGACCGAGTGCCGTGATCCGAGCCGCGTCGATGGCAACACCTGTGTCGAGGTCGAGATAGTTGCTGAGTGCACTCGCAATGGGCCACCACACGTTGGCCTCGCCGTACGGAACGCACGCGCCCTCCAGGACCGACACCTCACCCAGTTCGCGCGCATGACGGATGACCTCGTCGACGTAATGGCTCTTGCCGACGCCGTTCTCGCCATTGACGTGCAGCAGCACACCGCGCCCGTTGTCGGTGACCAGTTCCAATGCCGCGTCGGCCATGGCCAGCTCCGGCCGCCGGCCGACGATACCGACGTCTCTCCGGCGTCGCCGGCGATTGCCTGGCGGTGCCGTCGGCTCGACAGCCAGCCATGCCGTCATGGCCTGCTCACGCCCGCGCGGCTGGAGCAGACCTGCCGGCTCATAGCGGAACGTGTGCGACGTCAGTGCGTACGTGGGCTCACCCACGAGCACGCCGCCGGTGGGCGCCTCGGCTTGCAGGCGCGAGGCGGTGTTGACGACATCGCCCATCGCCGTGTAGTCGGTGCCCGCCAGCGTGCCGACCAGCACTTCGCCAGTGTTGATACCCACTCGCATCCGGATGTCGGCGCTGCCCGCCAGCTCGCTGATGCCGACATAGTGGGCGAGAGCAGACTGCATCCGCAGCGCGGCGCGGACCGCCCGCTCGGGGTCGTCCTCGTGAGCGACCGGCGCGCCGAAGAGCACCAGCATGCCGTCGCCCAAGATCTTGTCGACCTTGCCGCCGAATTCGATGACGACGTCCACGAGCCGCTCGAAGCAGGCGTCGATGAGACGCTTCACCTGCTCGGGGTCCATCCGTTCGGCAAGGGTGGTGAAACCCACCAGGTCGGCGAAGAGAACGGTGACGATCCGCCGTTCTTCCGGCTGGGCGAACGCGACCGAGTGACCGCACGATGGGCAGAACCGGGCGCCGGCCGGGATGGCAGAACCACAGGCGGTACACGGGATCACCCCAGGAGCGTAGGCGACATCCACCCTGAGACGGACGCCGTACATCGACGACGCGGTTAGCGTTCGGCTCGCCATGAGTCTTCGCCATCCGATCCGCTGGTTGCGCGACCACCCAGTCGCTGCCGATTGGTGTCTCGCGGGCGGTTTGACGGCGATGGCGGTGGTTGGCCACCTTGCGATTCGTGACCCGGACATCGCGGACCCCAGCATCCTGGGCGCAGCGCTCGCGATCGGTGCGTCGCTGCCGATCGGATGGCGCCGCCGGGCTCCCGCACGCGTCTTGCTCGTCGTGACCCTCTGCCAGATGGGTCTGGAGGTGATCAACGCGGCTGGTCCGAACTGGATTGGCGTGCTGATCAGCGCCTACACACTGGGTGCGTACCGCACCGGCCGCGAGCTGTGGCGGTCCGGTGTCGGATTGGTGCTGGTGGTCATCGGCTTCGTTGTCCTCGGCGCGGTGCAGGGCGACGCGCCTTGGCAGGCCGTGCTCTCGACGCCGGTGGTCGTCGGCGCAACAGTGCTGCTGGGCGACAACATGCGTCGTCGGCGGGAGCGCTCGGCGGACTTGGTGGAGCGCGCCGAGCGCGCCGAACGCGAACGTCATCTACTCGCTCACCAACATGTGCAGGAGGAGCGCACCCGTATCGCTCGCGAGCTTCACGACGTGGTGGCCCACAGTGTCAGCCTGATGGTGATCCAGACTGCGGCAGCTCGACGTCAGTTGCTCGCCGGTACGCAGGGCGTCGATGCCTCGTTGGAGGCGGTGGAAGAAACCGGCCGCACCGCGATGAACGAGATGCGCCGCATCCTGGGTGTACTGCGCGATGAGAACGGCACTGTTTCGTTGGCGCCGCAGCCCGGCTTGGCCGCCATCGAGGGCCTCACCTCGGCTGCCACCGATCTGCCGGTGTCGGTGCGCTCGCAGGGCGACTTGCGCCACCTGCCGTCCGGAGTCGAGGTCAGCGCCTTCCGCATCGTGCAAGAGGCGCTGACCAACGTGCGCCGCCATGCCGGTGCGGTGCACCACGTCGACGTGTCGATGGTTCGCGAGGGGTCGTCACTGACGGTGGAGGTCACCGACGACGGTCGCGGTGCGGCTGCCACGCCAGCCGAAGGTGGCGGACCAGGTTTCGGGCTGGTCGGCATGCGCGAACGTGTCGCTGCGTTCGATGGCCAGCTCTCCGCCGGGCCACGGCCCGGTGGTGGGTGGCGTGTGCGCGCCGTCTTTCCGGTCGGCGCCCAATGATCCGGGTGGTGTTGGTGGACGACCAGGTGATGGTGCGCGCCGGGTTTCGCATGATTCTGGAAAGCGAAGCGGACATCACGGTGGTGGGAGAGGCAGGCGACGGACGAGAGGCCGTCGAGGTCATTGCCCGCAGCGCTCCGCACGTGGTGTTGATGGACGTGCGCATGCCCGTGATGGATGGCATCGAAGCCACTCGTGAGGTCGTCAGTTCGGAAAGCGAGGCGCGGGTGCTCATCCTGACGACATTCGACCTCGACGACTACGTCTACTCGGCACTGCGAGCGGGGGCCAGTGGCTTCATGTTGAAGGACGCGCCCGCCGAGCAACTGATCAATGCGGTTCGGGTCATCGCAGCTGGCGACGCGCTGCTGGCCCCGTCGGTGACGCGTCTGTTGATCGAGGAGGTGTCTCGACGGCCGGCGGTCGATGCGTCGATGGTGGCGCCCGGCTTGGCGAACCTCACCGATCGCGAGTTGGAAGTGTTGAAACTGATGGCCCGCGGCCTGTCCAACAACGAGATTGCCGCCCAGCTCTACCTCGGCGAGGCAACTGTGAAGACCCACGTCGGCCGGGTGCTGACCAAGCTGGGCCTACGCGACCGCGTGCAGGCCGTCGTGGTTGCATACGAGAGTGGCCTGGTCACCCCCGGAGCGCCCGATCAACCTGCGGGCTGACATACGTCACCCTTCTAGGGGATGTGTGTTGACACTCAACCGAGGTACAACAGTTGTATGACAGATTCACAGACTCTCGTGGCAGCCGCCGGCGCTGACAATGCATCGAAGATATACGGCGGAGGCGACAGCGAAGTTCGCGCGCTCGACGGTGTGACGGTGCAGTTCGAGACCGGCAAGTTCACCGCCATCATGGGGCCGTCGGGTTCCGGCAAGAGCACCCTGATGCATTGCCTGGCAGGCCTCGATTCGCTGACCAGCGGTGCGGTCTACATCGGCGAGATCTACCTGGCCACACTGAACGACAAGCAGCTCACCGAGCTGCGTCGTACCGCCGTCGGCTTCATCTTCCAGGCGTACAACCTGGTGCCCACGCTGACTGCAGAGGAGAACATCACGTTGCCGTTGCTGCTCGGTGGCACCAAGGGCGACCAGGTGTGGATCGATCGTGTGATCGACACGGTTGGTCTGCGGTCGCGATTGAAGCACCGCCCCAGCGAGCTGTCGGGTGGTCAGCAGCAGCGTGTCGCTGTCGCCCGTGCGTTGGCCAGCCAGCCGACCATCATCTTCGCCGACGAGCCCACGGGCAACCTGGACAGCCGTACCGGCGCCGAGATCCTCGATTTCATGCGACTTGCCGTGCGTGAGCTGGGCCAGACCATCGTCATGGTCACCCAAGACCCCAACGCCGCCAGTTACGCCGACCGCGTGATCTTCCTGGCCGATGGCAAGGTCGTCGACGAGATGTTCGAGCCGACGGCCGAACGCGTGCTCGACCG
>Ga0105048_10001618_pt1 | contig 36428 bp, 24 predicted proteins | sample MAT05_FD_78382 | JGI IMG/M metagenome (GOLD analysis project Ga0105048, IMG submission 78382) | Freshwater microbial communities from Lake Fryxell liftoff mats and glacier meltwater in Antarctica - MAT-05 | ecosystem: Environmental > Aquatic > Freshwater > Ice > Liftoff microbial mat | place... | reverse complement strand
TTGGTTGTGAATTTAGAAAGTGGTTTTGGATAAACCCGCACTGTAGAATAACTTGTGTCTAAACAACCATGTTCGGAAATAGCAACCAAGCTTAAATTGTATATAGTATCCTTGGTTTTACTTGCAAGATACTTTGCAGCGGTATCGGCACGATATGCTTTTCTTCCATTGCCAAAATTCCATACAAATTTCATAATGGAGATGGAACCTGTATCGTACGGTTTAGATAAATTAGAGGTATTAATATTTAAGGGTGCGCATCCCGAATTTGCGGATAAAGTAAATTTGCTTAATGGTTTAGGGTAAATTGTGATGGGATTAGTTGTTGAATCGATGCAGCCGTAGGAATTGGTTCCAATCAATTTTACCCCATAGATAGAATCTTTTGTTTTCGAAGCAACAAATGTTGCGAGGGAATCCTTGCCATAACTTTTTGTGCCGTTGCGATAATTCCAAATAAATTTCATGTTTGAAATAGTGCCTACACCATTGTGTTTACTTGTATTGCTGAATGTGATTTTTAAAGGTCCGCAGCCACCTGGCGCACTCGTTGTAAAGGAAATTGTAGGTCTTGGAGTTATGACAATATTTTTTTTAACAGTATCCTTGCATCCGTTTGGAGAGATAATTATTACTGAGATTTGATAGGTTTTGGCGGAGTCATAAATGTGAGTTTGTTTTTGTACTACGTTTCCGAAGTTGCCTAATGAACTAAAATTTCCATCACCCCAATTTACAGTTGCAGAATTGAACGGATCCGCTAAAAAACCAACTTCCGCTTTACTCCCTTGGCAATCGGCCGCATTGGTAGGGGTTATCACAACTATTGGTTTGCCATTCACTGTAAAAGTTGTTGTTGAGGTATCAGATCCGCAACTGTCCGTAGCGATTAACCGCACAGTATATTTACCAATAGCAGTAAAAGATTTACTGGCAGGGTTCTTTTGGGTTGACGTGCTTCCGTCGCCCAAATCCCACTTGTAGGTTGGAGTGCCTGAAGTACCTTGAACACTGGTATTTGAATAATTTACAACCACAGGTGGGCAACCACCGGAAATTGATGCGATGCCAGCGATTACCTTCTGCTTCACATTAATTTTTAAGGAATCGGATTTATTTCCACAACTATTTCCCACCGTTAAAATTGCAAGAAAAGTGCCTCCTTTGGTATACAAATGGGTTGGGTTTTTGGTGGATGAGGTTGCTGTTCCATCTCCGTAATTCCAACTTCTAGAGGTTGCATTTGCAGAACTTAAATCTGTAAATGAAACATTTAACGGTGAACACCCTGATATAGGTGTTCCTTTCATTTTTGCAGTCACAAAAGAATCAATTTTAAAAATATATTTGTTCGTGTCTTTACCGCAAGAGTTTGAATCTATGAGCAGCGCAGTGTAAGTGCCTCTAGCGCTATATTTATGGTTTTGATTCGCCGTAGTAGTAACCCAAGCCGAACTAGATCCATCGCCCCAAATAAATTTATACTTCCGTGGGTTTGGTGATGAACAAAATTTGGCTACCGACAAATTCGCAAATATAAAATCTTGCGTTAAATCGCAATTGTTAGGGTTTGTTAAATTTAAAATGGCACTGTCTTTGGTGTGGATTTGAATTGGATTCCAAATGGTGTAACTGCTGCCGCAAGTGTTGTCCATTGTGATTTTAATTGAACCACCACAGGTCTTCTTTTTATACGTATGATATAAGGTGTCCTTATAGCTTGTTGAGCCTAATTTGTAAATTGTTCCATCCCCCATATCCCAAGTGAAAACTGTGCTTGAAGAGCTTTTAATGGAGTTGTTTATAAACCGCACTTTTAATGGTGCACAACCGGAATTTGTACCCGAAGGTGGCCCAATTATTCCAGCCACTGGATTGCGTTCATTAGAGACAATAGCTTTGATTGAATCTGTGCACGAGCCTTTTGTTACTACAATCCACATTGTAAATTGGCCCAAAGTGGTATATTGATGGTATATCTTTTGGGTTTTTAACAAATTGGTACCTGTGGTGTTTGATGTTCCATCGCCCCATCCAATTTTATAAGAGGCCAAGGTATCTGCAGGTTGAACATATACCCCAAAAGTATCTGGTGTTCCAGTTGAAGCTATGCACTGGTCCCAAGATGGAGAATAGGATGAAACCCCATTTCCGTCAATAATTTTTGGAGTAGCACCCGGATTAATGGTAATTGTTTGGGAACTGCTGTCTCTGCACGGCGATTTTCCAGTATCTCTAACTACCAACTTGAAAGTGTAACTGCCGGGTATTAAAATTAAATAACTAACCCCAGATTTGCCAATACCCGTTTTGAGCAAGGTAGTACCGATATACCACCAATAGGTGGCTACATTTGCACTTACACCTGTGGATGTATTGGTAAACGACAATGAAACAGGAAACCCACAACTTTTGCTCTTAACATAAGTAAAGACAGGCGCTACATTTGTGCATGCAGCTCTTAATTCAATTGGTTTTGTTACAGCTGCCAGCAATAACAATAGTCCTAACCAAATAGGTTTTGAGTAATTTTTTTTTGCCATTTTTCCTCCGTTTTTGGTGAATTCCAGATTATTAAGCTGGTTCGCATTGGACACCGGTGCATTGATAAAGGTTGCATCGCCATTTATGTCTTTTTGAAAACTGCTCAACGGTGTCTGCCAGAACACGCTGAAATCAAGGTGCAAGTTACGCATTTTACTGAAAAAACAAAATTACTTTTATGTTACTTTCTCTGGTAGCTGAAATTCCTCACGGAATGTGGCTAACTGTGCATGAAAAAGGCTGTAAATTATGTATTTGTAGACTTAAATAGACAGAATTTGGGCTTTTTTTAAACTACGCTGTTGTTTACCAACTGGCCGCATGCAGCATCAATGTCCTTGCCTCTGCTGCGTCTAATATTTACGATTAACTGATGGCTTTCTAACTCATCTGCAAATTTTTGCATTTTGCTCTTCCCTGTTGGTTTAAATTCAGCTAAGGATATGGGATTGTATTCAATAAGGTTAATTTTACATGGAAATTTTTTAGCAAAAGTAATCAGTTCAGTGAGTTCCTCCGCATGGTCATTCACTCCATCCATGACCGCATACTCCAAAGTTGGCCTATTTTTTGTTTTTTCATACCAATGCGTTAAAGCATCAGCCAACATTTGTAAATTGTTACTTTCGTTTATAGGCATAATGGCGCTTCTCTTTTCGTCGTTGGCCGAATGTAAACTAACTGCCAAATTGAATCTTGCACCATCATCTGCCATTTTAACAATCATTTTTGTGATACCAGCGGTGCTTATTGTTAAGCGTTGCGGACTCATGTTCAATCCATCGGGTGAGGTTATAAGCTCCACGCTTCGCCACATATTGGCAAAGTTTAGAAGCGGTTCTCCCATGCCCATATAAACTATGTTGTCCAGGCTCTTTCCGTAATTCTCAAACGCCAATTTATTTAGCAACCAAACCTGGTCAAAAATTTCTGCAGCCTCTAAATTTCTCTCGCGTTTGAGATAACCCGTTGCACAAAATTTACAATCGAGACTGCAACCCACTTGGCTACTAACGCAGGCTGTCATCCTCGTTTCTGTTGGAATTAGCACCCCTTCTATGAAAAACCCGTCGTGCAATTTAAACGCACATTTAATGGTGCCATCTTTGCTTTTTTGCTCCAGATGAATGGTTAGCGGTTGAATCACAAAATTTTCTGTTAACTTAGCCCTATGAGAAATCGCCAAATCTGTCATTTGGTCGAAATCTGTAACGCCTTTTTGCCAAAGCCATTTATAGACTTGTCTGGCTCTGTATGCAGGCAATTCTAGTTCCTGAAACAGGGTTTCCAATGCAGTTTTTGAAAAACTGCGTATATCCTGTTTTTTTTGCATTTATCCTTTTTTTCTAAAAAACACAGAAACAGGTACACCAGATAATGGATAGTGCTCTCGCAGTTTGTTTTCCAAAAATCTACCATAACTTTCAGCTACATACTGGGGCAAATTGCAGAAAAACACAAAAGCAACCCTGCGCGTTCTCAATTGGGTTATGTATTTAATCCTTACCATTTTGCCTTTAGTGGTTGGGGGTGGGTAAGCCTCAATTATAGGCAGCATAAAATTGTTTAATTCGCTAGTTGTTGTTTTAAACGTGAGCCTTTCGTATACTTCTAAAATGGTTTCCGTAGCCTGAAATATCCGTTGCTTTGTCAATGCCGAGATAAAAAGAATAGGAAAATCTACAAAAGGTGCAGTTTCACGTTTAATTTTTTCAATAAAATCCAAATGCGTATTGGTTTCTTTTACTACCAAATCCCATTTATTTACTAGCATTATTATTCCTTTGCCTTGGCGATGTGCTAACCAAAATAAATTCAAATCTTGAGCTTCTATCCCTAAAATAGCATCCACAACAATGACAACAATATCCGAATTTTCTAAGGCGCGCAAACTGCGCATCACACTGTAAAACTCTATATTTTCATGTACTTTGCTCTTTCTGCGTATACCTGCCGTGTCTGTAAGAATTAAATCCTTTCCAAAAGCCCTATATCTTGTATCGATGCTATCCCGTGTAGTGCCGGCAATAGCCGTTACAATGTTTCTTTCTTGTCCAATAAGTGCATTAATTAGAGAAGATTTTCCCACATTGGGCCGTCCTACTATGGCAATTCTAGGTAGATCTTCTTCCTGAATAATTGGCGGTAAGTCTCTTAGAATTATGGCTAAGTCGTCCAACAACTCTCCACTGCCACTGCCTGTAATGGCTGAAATCTCGTAAAATTGCTCGAAGCCTAAGGAATAAAATACCAAGCTATCCATCCGCAAATTGTCGTTGTCTACTTTGTTTACAACCAACATTACCGGTTTTCTAGATTTACGAAGCACCATGGCAAATTCTTCGTCTAATGGATGCACATCGGTTGTAACATCCACTACAAAAAGCAAAACATCTGCCTCGTCGATGGCAATGTGCACTTGCTCGCGAATGGCTGCTTCAAAAACGTCTATACTGGTAGGAACAAAACCGCCAGTGTCAATCACCGTAAAATCAATTCCATTCCAGTCTGAGGTGCCATAATGCCGGTCTCGTGTGACACCGCTTACATCATCAACAATGGCTTTGCGTTCGCCTGTTAGACGATTAAATAAAGTGGATTTTCCAACATTTGGACGGCCTACAATGGCTACAATACGGCTCATAAATGAATCTGCAAAGATACGTCTTATGGCTCAAATGCCTTAATTTAAAGCACTTTCATTCCATTATCATTCAATAACCGTGTTCAGTATCCAAATTATTCCCTTACTCTGGTGTATCCAAAGGCTGCTGGATTGAATCTATTTGCGCATTTGCGGCTTGATTGGCTTCAAAGTGTTTCAACGGGGGGGTAAAAAATTTCTTTTGACCTAAAATGATAAGAAAAACACCGACTGTAATGCAGGCATCGGCTCCATTCCAAATAGGGCTAAAGAAAGTGAATGACTCATTTTTCCATATTGGAAACCAAGCAGGAAAATGGCCTTCAATTATGGGCGCATAGAACATGTCAACTACATGACCCATAAACCAACCGCCGTCATATAGATTTCTTTCTTTGAAAATAACCCCATAAAAAACCGAATCGATAATGTTTCCCAATGCGCCAGCCATAATTAAAGATATGGAAATAAGGAGCCCCATGGGTGCTCCCTTTCTAATATTATTCCATAAATACCATGCACCAAAACAGGATACGGCCAATCTAAAGCCCGTTAAAAACAATTTACCGGCTTTGCCTCCCCAAGTTATTCCAAAGGCCATACCTTCATTTTCTATAAAATAGAGCTGAAACCAATGACCAAAAACATTCCTCATTTCATTCAGCGTGAAATGGGTTTTTACATACACTTTTATCCATTGATCCAGTGCAATGCAAACAAATATGATTAGTATTGGGATAAATATTTTAGATTTATTTATCCCTTTTAAAGGAAGTGTTTCCAACTGCAAATTATTTCTGAAGTTTTGCTTCTATGGTTTGTGTAGTATGCGGCACAGCGCGCAAACGTTCCTTGGGAATAAGAGTGCCGGTAGTTTTACAAATACCGTAAGTCTTGTTTTCAATACGAACCAACGCGGCTTCAAGATTTTGCATAAATTTCATCAATCTCGCTGCCAAAGCGGTGGTGTTCTCTTTTTCAAAAGTATCGGCACCATCTTCCATGGTTAAGTAGTTGTTGTTGGTGCTATCTGTGCCATTTTCGTTGCCATCTCTCAGGCTTTTTTGAAGTGTAGTAAATTCTTCCTTGGCTACTTCCATTTTGGCAATAATCAAAGCTTTAAATTCCTGCAGTTCCTCGTCGCTGTAGCGATTTTTTTCCATATTAGTTGTTTGTTTTGGTTATTGAAAAGTAAACCTCTTCTCCATTTATTTCTGAAAGATTATCACGTACACTTTCCTCAAATTGGATTTCAGAAGCAATCACTTCGTTGCAAATATAATGCATAAACGCTTTTACACTCGCTTGGATTGTTTCCTGTCCAAAATAAGCAATGGAAATCTTATCTGTTACATCAAAACCTGAATCTTTTCTCAAGTTCTGTATCCTATTTACAATTTCCCTGGCGTTTCCTTCAAGCCGCAACTCGTCCGTCAATGTTATATCTAAAGCTACAGTTATTTCAGCCTCCGAGGCCACCAACCAGCCTGGCATATCTTGTGTCAATATTTCAACATCCTCCGCCAAGAGCTCAAATTGAACCTCGCCAAGATTTACAGACAATTTGCCGTTTTGTTCTATTTCCTTAATTTCAGCTTGACCAAAACTTGTAACCGCTTGGGCTAAAAGTTTCATATCGGTGCCCAATTTAGGACCAAGGTTTTTAAAGTTTGGTTTGATGCGTTTCACAATCAATGTGTCGGATGCATCCAAGGATTGAAGTTCTTTGATATTTAACTCATTCAATATCAAAGATTCCATGTGTCTTAACTGCTTTTCAAATTGGGAATTTAACACAGGTATCATCAATCTTTGTAAGGGTTGGCGCACCTTAATTTTTTCCTTTTTACGCAACGACAATGCAAGGCTGCACACTTTTTGCGCTATCGACATAGATTGCTCCAGCTCCAAATTTATCCAGGCCGTATTTGCAACTTCCAAGTTGGTAAGGTGCACAGAAATTGGGAATTGGGCATTTGACATTAAATCTTTATTTTCAACAGCAGGCTCTCGTAAACTTTGGTACAACCAATCTGAGAAAAAGGGTGCTATCGGACTCATTAATTGACTTACAGTAACCAAACATTTGTGCAAGGTTTCATAGGCAAATCGTTTGTTGTCAGTCATTTCCCCAATCCAAAACCGTTTTCGACTTAACCTTACGTACCAATTGCTTAAATCTCTATCGACAAAATCTTCTATAGCTCTTCCTGCTGCCGTAGGGTCATAATCGTCAAATGCAACCCGCACTTCAAGGATCAAATTTTGCAATCTGCTCAAAATCCATTGGTCAAGTTCTGGGCGGTCGGTTATGGTGTGGTGCCCGTTTTCATTGGGTATAAACTTGTCAATATTGGCATAAATAGAAAAAAAACTATACGTATTGTACAAAGTTCCTAAAAATTTTCTTTGAGATTCTGCCACACCTTCAATGTCAAATTTAAGGTTATCCCAAGGTGGGGCATTGGTAACCATATACCACCGAGTGGCATCGGCCCCGTATTTTGCAATGGTTGCAAAAGGGTCAACGGTATTGCCCAAACGCTTGCTCATTTTATTGCCATTTTTATCCAAAACCAAGCCATTGGCAATTACATTTTTAAAGGCGACTTGGTCAAACAACAAAACAGATAGAGCATGCAGGGTAAAAAACCAGCCCCTAGTTTGATCTACACCTTCTGCAATAAAATCGGCAGGGAAATTTCTTTTGAAAACTTCTTCGTTTTCAAATGGCCAATGCCACTGTGCATATGGCATCGCGCCGCTGTCAAACCAAACGTCAATAAGGTCTAGTTCCCTTTTCATGGGTAAGCACATTTTGCTTGCCAATGTATATTCATCTACATACGGACGGTGAAGGTCAAAGTTATTTGCGTCGAAAATTTGATTCAATCCCAATTTGGAATTGGCATTTTCAATTTCAACTTTCAATTCTTCAACACTACCAATGCAAATTTCTTCAGAACCGTCCTCGGTTCGCCAAATTGGCAGAGGTGTTCCCCAATAGCGGCTTCTGCTTAAATTCCAGTCCACCAAATTTTCCAACCAATTTCCAAAGCGGCCCTCACCCGTGCTCTGCGGTTTCCAATTGATGGTTTTATTGAGTTCTACCAATCTGTCTTTTGCTGCTGTGGTTTTAATAAACCAACTCTCTAACGGATAATAAAGGATAGGTTTATCCGTGCGCCAGCAATGCGGGTATGTGTGTTCGTAGCGTTCAACCTTAAAGGCTTTGTTTTGGTGTTTCAGTTTTATAGAGATTCTCTCATCCACACTTAAATATTTTTCGCGCCCTTGTTTTACAATTTCCTCCGCCTTTTCAGCGTCGGATAAATATTGTTCTTTTACAAACTCTCCCGCAAAATCTGTAACCTCAGATACAAACCTGCCTTTTTTATCTACCAAAGTGAGGCTACCTAATTGGTTTTCTCGGGCTGTTTTAAAATCGTCTGCACCAAAACTAGGCGCGATGTGCACAATGCCTGTTCCGTCTTCGGTACTCACAAAATCTGCCACCACTACCTCAAAAGCTTTTCCGCTGTCTGGCTGAACGTATGGCATCAACTGCTCATAGCTTATTCCAGCAAGTTCATACCCAAAATTGGTACCTAACAATTTCCAAGGCAACAGTTTGTCACCAGGTTTAAAATTATCAAATCCTATGTTCTCTGCTTCAGTTGAAAAGTATTTGCCCAATAAATCTTTAGCCAAGGTTACAATTTGATGCTGACCTGTATACGGATTTAAGGTTTCTATTCTTGCATAAACAATTTTACCGCCTACTGCTAAGCCTGTATTGCTGGGCAAGGTCCATGGCGTTGTGGTCCAAGCCAAAAAATACTCATTCTCTGTGCCTTTAACTTTAAATTGTGCCACGATGGTGGTGTCTTTCACCATTTTATACGTTCCGGGTTGGTTTAATTCATGGCTGCTTAAACCAGTTCCAGCGGCGGGAGAATAAGGTTGAATAGTGTATCCCTTATACAATAAATTTTTATCATAAAGGCGTTTTAGCAAACTCCAAAGTGATTCAACATAGTCATTTTCATAAGTAACATAGGGGTTGTCCAAATCTACCCAATAGCCAATGCGACGGGTTAATTCATCCCATTTATCTTTAAATTCAAGCACATCTTTTCTGCACTCCTTATTGTAATCTGCAATGCTAATTTTCTCCCCAATGTCATCTTTGCGAATGCCGAGTCTTTTTTCTACTTGCAATTCTATGGGCAGGCCATGGGTATCCCAGCCCCCTTTGCGTTCTACCCTGAAACCATCTAGTGTTTTGTATCTGCAAAAAATGTCTTTAATGGCTCTGGCCATAACGTGGTGTATACCAGGCATTCCGTTGGCACTCGGCGGACCTTCGTAGAAAGTATACGCGTTTGTAGCAGGTCTATTTTCAATGCTTAGCTCAAAGACATTGTTTTCTTCCCAAAATTTAAGAATTTCTTCTTCAATAGCTGGCCAGTTAAGTTGTTTTAGGGTGCGATACATGGATTGCCTTAAAATAAATGTGCCTGCCGAGGCAAGCGTCTGCAAAATTACTCAATTTTTAGGGATTTAGCTACGGATTTTGCGCATAAAAGAGGCGATATACGGTTCGTATATCGCCTCTTTTTATAAAAATGTTAAAATGAAGTTCGTTTTACTGAACCACTAATTTTTTTACACCACTGCCATTTTGAAAATGCAATTGAACCAAATAAATGCCCGCCGGCAAATTCAGATTGGTTGTCATCTGATTGTTTGAAACCGAGATAGATTTCAATACTTTACCGTTTAGATCCGTAATTATTGCATTTTTAAGCTTATTTTCACTTGCATTGTTGGTAATGGTAAGTAAATTTCTGGTCGGATTTGGATACAATACTACTGCATTGGTAGGGTTAACAGAAACCACATTTACAGCTATTTGCAAGCCCATAGTCACGGCAAGGCGCGGTGCAACATAACTTACCATAGTATCTATGTAACGCATAGCCCGTGCTTTGCTAACAAAAGGATTTGATTTGTAACCATTTGTATTTACTTCGGTTATTTCTGCTTGGGTAAAAGCACCAGAACCTGTTAGGTATGAACGCAAATAGCTTGTATCAGCCCACCATTCCCAAGGTGCAGAACCGTTAGCCAAACCATCAATTGGAAACAATCCATCATAACCTTTGTTTAACATATTGGCGCGGGTTGTATAAACGTCTTTCACTTTGCCTTTATAAATGCTGTTGTTGCCCAGTTTGTTTACGCGCATCATTACATCGCCACTGCCACTTGCATCTACAACTGTTAATGGTGGCGTCGTGCCTGGTACGTAAACGGTACCATAGTTATAGGGTGCAAATGGATCATAAATTCCGTGAATTGCAATAATGGGCATTTCACCCGCTTCTAGCCAACTTGTATCTCCCATCATGCCCCCAAAGTTGAATGCAACCTTAGAATTGCTGGTATAGCCTTTGTAGTTTTCAGTAACCAAGGCACCTGTTGTTCCTGCTATTCTAAAGCCATTGATATCACCTAACAGCGCGCTGTCTTGAACCATCCATTTGTTTGCATTAAAATCAAAGAATTTAGGTATACGAATTTCACTTTGACGATCCAAAGAAGCATAAGCCAAAGTTACATATCCGCCTGTACCTTGTCCGCCCACAGCAAACATGGTGCTGTCAATTTTCCAAGTGTTGCCGCCTTCTTTAATGTGTTTTTTAAAATATCGTACGCAAGCGCTTAAATCTTGAACTCCTCTATAAGCTGCATTGATAATTGTACCTCTTCTCACATTCACATCTGGGGATATAGGATTCCAACCGAGACGATAACTCATAGATGCAACCACATAGCCGCGCTGTGCAAACTTTTTGCAAATAGCCACGGTAGCGCTGTCATCTCTTGCTCCTGTGGGTTGTTTGTTCTTGTATCTAGGGAGGAAATTGCCTGTGTGGGCAAAAATAATTAACGGTCTTTTTGCATCCGTATTTCCGGTGGGTTCATACAAATCAAAATACATGCTGTCTAACTTGGGGGATCCTGTAAGCACCGTTATGCCATATGCATATTTTAGCTTTTTTGTAATTGTAATCCCAGAATTAGGATACATAGAATCTACATATTTTAGCTGCGCCATAGAAAAGGCTGCGAAAAATAGTAGGATTGAGGAAAGTAATAGTTTTTTCATTATTTTTTGGTTTTTTGGTTTGCGAATGTATGAAATTATTTGATAGTTTGATTCGGTTCGTAAGTAATACTGAAATATGCCATTCTACCAATACGGGGTCCACCGTATACTTGAAACACCATATTGTTGGTTAAATTGGATGCCCCTAACTTAAAAGTAGTATTCAGTTTAGGAATCCGTTTGTTCATTTGTAGGTCTAAACTCCAATAAGTAGGTACATCTCCCGTAAATTGGGGTGACCCTTCAAATCGAAAACCCTGCACCCACTTAAAGTTAACATTAAATCCCACGTTTTCTAAATGTAGCAATTTATTAAAAATGGTAAACTTTTTATTGATATTAGGGGCACCAAACATAACATTAAATTTATTTTGGGGCGTATTAAATGCAGGAATTAATTTATCGTTACTGCCCATTCTGTCTATCATATTCCAGCTCCAATTGCCTCCTACCATAAAAACCTTTGCAAAAAAGTAACTCGCTGCAGCAGAGAAGCCTTGTGTGCTTACAACATCTTTACTATTGGATGCAACGCGATAAGCCTGAGCACTTGTTGGATAATTGTTTACAGTATCTATTTGCGCATCAATCACAATTCTATACCCAATAAAATTGGTATAATAACTTAGATAATAACCTGCGTCTAAAAGCAACTTGTTATTCAAGACAAATCCTTTGTATCCCAATTCAAAAGTTTTTACAGCTTCAGGTTTTATAGGCGCAATATCTATTTTTTTTAAGGTATCGGGGTTTCTTGTATTGATATAATTGATAAAATCTTGGGTTTCATATACATTTTTTACACCATGTATATTGCCTAACAGAATGGCTCTTCCCACATTGTAAAAAAGGTATTGGTCTTGCAAAGTTGGATTGCGAATGGCGGAAGAAAAACTCATTCTCCAAGTATGCAATTTGGTTTTGGAATAAATGATAGACGCGGCAGGGGAAAATAAAAAATTAAAATTTTGATTTTTATCCAATCTTGCGGTGAAATTTACTTTCAATCTGCGGTTCCAAAAACGTTTGTCAACCCCACCATATATTCCGGCTTCTGTGTTGGTAATTCTTGTATTTCCTGTATCTAAAAAAATAGTTCCATGGGAAAAGGGTCGATACATTCTGGCACTAAAACCTGTGGTAAAATTCCACTCTTTGAATAAAAATCTTCGTTCGCCGGTCGCGTGGTACATGGCAGATTGGTCGAAAAACCGACTGCCTGTGGGGCCACCTTCTCGGTTGTAGCTGTATCTGCTTGTAATTTCTTTTTTCTTCTGCTCAAATTCAGCGCTTCCCGGAACAAGTCTAGAGCTCGTAGAATCGAGCCTGCGATTGCCTGCAAAATCAAAAGGTGAATTACTCTGCGCACGCGCTTGTGCATGCCACTTTAATATGCTATCCCTATTTTTTTCTAAAAATATATCCTGGTCTTCAAAGAAATTTGGGTTGTATTTTGGAAAGCCCATTATTGGATAACCCAATGCCGAATAACCTGGCAAAGCACGCACTTTATTAGAAATATATGCACCGTAATAATTTTGATAATCAGCATACCAAAATTCACTGGGTTTTGCTGTTTCTTGCATTAAACTGGCGGTGAGCACTGCATCATAGGTATTCCCAGCATTTTCATGGGTTGCATAAAACCGCAAATGCCCTTTTTGACCTATTAATTCTATTCTGTTTTGAAAAAACAAAATGCCATTTAAACTGTACCGATTGTCGCCTTGATAAACCGTAGTTCCTGTGCCAAAATTAAAACCATATTGAATTTCATTTTTTGGATTTATTTTATAAGCCAATACTACATTGGTTTTAAAATTTCGGGTGTTGTAATTCACCAAATCTTTTTCGTTATATCCGTCTCTATAAAATGCACCCAATCCTGGGTCGGTATACTTGCTACTTTTCGAAACTTGATCGCTGCTTGCAGTTCCATATATTTCATCTCCATATCTGTTTACCGCATCATATCCTCCCGGATTGTTGGTTTTGGCTTTGCTATCCAAAGTTGCATCCATATTGTTAGCCACCCAATCGTAGGCTCTCATATAAAAAAGGTTGGCTTTAAAAGCAAAAACATCCCTCCCTTTTTTGTTTCTATAAATTTGGGCATATCGAAGCATTACCTGTGCCAGCTGGCGTTCTCCAACTTTCACTTGTGCAGACAATCCAGTATCCGTCCACGGGCTTTTGGTGGTCATTTTTATCACCCCGTTAAAGGCATTTGGACCATAATATGCACTGCTTGCCCCCACAATTATTTCCGTATTTTGTACATCCAATTCACTGGCTCCCAAAAAATTACCCAATGAGAAATTTAACCCTGGCGCTTGGTTGTCTACCCCATCGATAAGTTGCAAACTGCGAACCGGGCTGGTACTGTTAAACCCACGGGTATTGATAATCCGAAAACCCATACTGGCCGCCGTAACATCCACCCCACGTAAGTGGCCCAAACCTTCATAAAAATCAGAAGCGGGTGTTTGTTTAATGGCTTGTGCAGTTTGGCTTTCCACCGTTACAGGGCTTTCCCTCAGCTTCTCTTTGATTCGGTCGTGGGTAATATTCACGGTTCCTACTTTTACAGCTTCAGTTTCAAGTTTCACCGTCCACATGGCAGGCATAGGAATGGGAACTGTAATTTCCAACGTTTTGTATTCTGAAACGGTAAAAACAAGCACCTTAGCGGTATTTGCAGGTATGGAAAAACGCCCAGATGAATCGGCAAAAACAGCAATATTTGTGCCTTTCCATTGCACTTTTACAAAAGGAATTGCCTCATTGTTTTCGCCATTTACAATCAACCCGCCAATATTTTGGGCACTTAAAATGGATGTAACAAATAGAAATACAGCAAGTAAGCTTTGCTTCATAGGCTCAAATCAGTTTGCAATATAGGGATTTTTTATTTTCACTGAAATGGTTTTTTCTAAAGGTGTATGAATGTTGATCCGAAAAATGGCTCACTCCGTCCTCAAAGCAGGGAGGCGGAGGCAACAAAGGGTTCACAAAGATGCACAAAGTAGATCGTCGCAAACAGGTGGGTGAAAACAAACGACGAAGGGGAAGCCACATTCAGAAACTGGCAGCCGGATGCTTAAACCCTCATGATCCCAAAAGCCTTCGAGAGAAGAGGTAAGCCATAAAGTGTATCCCTTACAAATTGCTCCCCAGCAGAGCTTGTTTCCTTTTAATTTAATAAGGCAAATATGAAAAATGTATTTTAACCTCGTGCAAAAAGCAAAAAATAAAAACCATTCATTTTGTCCATTACTCACATAATTAAATATTTCATCCTTTAGTTGCTGCTAAATATGAGGTTATGAGAAAGGCAAATTGTATACGCGTATTGGTTTCTGCCATGCAATGGATTGTCTCAAATCATTTCATTGTGCAAAGACCACACATGTGAGAAAATATTGCTCATTTAAACGCAGTGCAAGTCACTATTTCATCCGCATACATATATCCACAATCGGGTATTCTCCTCTGGCCTTTTTTGCTGTGGTTTCCGGTTCTTACAATTACCAATTTTTTAGATGGAACTACAATAATATACTGTCCTAATGTGCCTTGAAACATAGCCCAATCTGTTTGTCCGGTTTTACCCAACCACATCGCTTGACCGTAAACAGGATCGGTGCGTTCTTTCATCATGGTTGCCACGAAAGCACTATCAACAAAATGGTGATTGTTGTATGTGCCGTAATGCAACACCATTGCTCCCATTCTTGCAAAATCACGGGTGGCTGCATTGAAACAGCAATAAGTTAATTCCAATCCCTCTTTTTTATCAGTATGCCAAGTTGCGGCATATTCTGTTCCCAAGGGCTTCCATAATTTTTCTGCCGCATATGTAGCTATGGGCATTTTTACTGCTTCGCGCAAACAAATCCCCAACAATTGCGTGGCTCCGCTTTGGTATTTAAAATTTACTCCGGGTTTGCTCACCACCTGCACTTTGTGCATCGTTTTTTCCAGTTCCCTGCCATAATAGGCTTCAGCGGTTATGCTAAATGGATTGTAATAACTTTCAGACCAATTTAATCCCGCAGTCATAGCACTTAAATCGCGCAGTGTAAGTTCACTGGCATATTGTCCTTCCAGCCAAGGCAAATAGGTTTTTGCGTTGGTTTCCCAAGACGGAATTTTGCCTTCCTCAATGGCCATTTGTACCAACAATGTTGTAATGGTTTTAGCCATAGAAAAACTGTTGCTTAATGTGCTGTCTTTGTGGTTTAAATAATAATTTTCTATGGCAATGCTGTCATTTTTTAACACCAAAAAAGAGGTCGAACCGGTTTCATCCAACATTATTTGCAAATCTGCAGATAATTTTATGGAATTGTAGTTTACGCAATGTGGCAGCATGGATGTTGAGGATCCGTTGGATATTTTGCGGGTTTCAAAATCTTGGCCATCGTAAATGTTGGCTGAATTATAGCCTTTGAGGTAAGAAAGGGCAATGCCGCGAAACAAATACCCATAGCCAAGCACCCAAATTACCAATGAAATTAGGCCTAATGTGCCCAATACATATAATACAAATCGAAATATCCAACGCAGCATATTTGCAATTTTAAGGATTAAACAGTAAGGAACAAAAAATTATTTTGGAAAAGGTGTTGAAAAAGGTTGTTTGGGGAATTAATCCAATGCATCAAAAAGCAAATAGGGTCTAAAATTAAATGTCTTTAAATAGGGTTTTTTCAAATACTTTTTTATTTGTTTTTTGGGGAATGTAAAAAAATAAGTTGTATGAAATATTCGATGTGCAGGACAGCAACTGTTCCAAAAATTATAACTTAACTTTCCATAATTATCTAAGCTTAAGCAATATGTAACGATTTCATGCTGGTTTGCAATCTCAGAAAAAGATTCAATAGCAGAAATACTGTCATAGCTGGTATTGCCAATAGAATCGAATACGAAATAAGTAGAATCGAAAAAATTAAAATCAATTGGATCGGTTTTGTGTTTCTCCAAATTTTGCTTTTCCGCAAAGGAGATAGAGTCATTTAGTACATTCGAAAATGCAGAATTTAAAAAGTCAGTCCATTCCAATCTATGACCTGTATTTAAATCGAATAGAAAAAAGTATGCCACCAACTTGTATAAGCCACTTTGCCTTCGCAACTATAATCAATTGACAACAGGTTGCCCCTTTGCACTATGCTAAACAATTCATATTTATAATTGACGGCAATTTCAAAAAACAGTTTTCTTAAATCAGCGTTTTTTCTGTAATAAAATTGTTTTAAATTTAAATAAGACAATTCAGATTCCATCATCGTATTAAATATCATTGAATCTACTTTTTCTTTTCCAGTATGCACTTCAAGCAGGTCTATTTTTAACCAAATCTGTTGAAATGAATCTTTGAAATCGCCATTACTTACAATTGAATCTAACGTATATTTAATTGCTGATTTTCGCTTCCCATAAACTTTGATTTGGCTGCCAATAAAAAGACAAAGAAGTAACAAAATATATTTTTTCACAAAGGCAAATTTAATGTGTTTTTGGTTATTTGTAATTTGGTATTTTTGATTACAACATTATTACCCATTCTAACTGAAATTATAGCCACAAAACCCCTACTTTTGCCCCTCGTTACCATGGTTGGAAAAGAAATTTTGTTGCGAGCTTGGGACCTTATGTGCACAGCGCGTGCAATGGCCCGCATATACGAAGAGAATCGCCCTATAACTAAATATGTTCATAGCACTTCAAAGGGCCATGAAGCCATACAATTGGCTACTGGTTTTTTGCTGAAAAATATAGATTATGCCTACCCATATTACCGCGATGAAAGCATGCTTTTGGGAATGGGAATGCAGCCCTATGAGCTGATGTTGCAATTGTTGGCCAAAGCCGATGACCCATTTAGTGGCGGCAGAACCTACTATTCGCACCCTTCCCTTAACCGGGCAGATATGCCTAAAATGCCCCACCAAAGCAGTGCAACGGGTATGCAAGTTATACCCGCAACCGGTGCAGCGCACGGTCTAAAATACCAAGAAGCACAAGGTTTGCTTACGGGCGCTGAAAAACCCATAGTAATCTGTTCCCTAGGCGATGGTAGCGTTACTGAAGGCGAAGTAGCCGAAGGTTTTCAGATGGCGGTTCTGCACGAATTGCCAATTTTATACTTGGTGCAAGACAACAATTGGGGCATATCGGCCAGTGGTGATGAAATGCGCGCCATGGATGCTTTTGATTATGCAGCAGGTTTTAAAGGCATGCGTAGAATGCGCATCAACGGAAATGATTTTGTGCAAAGCTATGAAGACATGGAAAAAGCCATCCGATTTGTGCGCGAAAACCGGGCTCCCATGCTGGTGCATGTAAAAGTGCCACTTTTGGGTCACCATACCAGTGGTGTGCGCAGCGAGTGGTACCGCGATGATATGGCAGAGCATGAAAAGCAAGATCCTTATCCTAAGCTGAAACAATTGTTGGTGGACTTGGCAGAAACCGAGGAAAGTTTAAATGCCATTCAAGAAAAAGCAGATGTATTTATTGCGGAATCTTTTGAAAGGGCTAAAAATGCTGCAGATCCAACGCCGGAAAGTTTGTATTTGCATGAATATGCGCCAACGCCCATAACAGAGGAAAAAGGAGAACGTGAGCCTGCAGGCAAAGAACCCATTATGATGGTTGATGCTGCCTTGTTTGCAGTAGATGAAATTTTAAAGAAACATCCCGAAGCTTTGCTTTACGGGCAAGATGTTGGAATTCGATTGGGTGGGGTTTTTCGTGAAGCGGCAACTTTGGCCCAGAAATATGGAAAAAACAGGGTTTTCAATACCCCCATTCAAGAGGCATATATTGTAGGAAGCACGCAGGGCATGAGTGCTGTGGGTTGCAAACCCATTGTAGAAATTCAATTCGCAGATTATATTTGGTCGGGGGTAAACCAATTGGTGGTGGAATTGAGCAAAAGTTGTTATCTCACCATGGGTAAATATCCAGTGGCATCTGTGATCCGTGTGCCCACAGGTGCTTATGGAGGTGGTGGACCTTACCACAGCGGAACTGTTGAAAGCAGTATTTTACAGATTAAGGGCATTAAGGTCATTTATCCATCCAATGCGGCGGATATGAAAGGTTTGTTAAAAGCGGCTTTTTATGATCCAAATCCAGTGGTGGTATTTGAACACAAAGGCATTTATTGGAGCAAAGTAGCAGGCACTGAAACTGCCAAAACACCAGAGCCCGATGCGGATTATGTAATTCCGTTGGGTAAAGCAAGAATAGTTCAATCTGCGGATGGTGGAAAAATAAAACGTGGAGAATCGGTGGCGGTTATTACCTATGGCATGGGCGTGTATTGGGCCTTGGCGGCATCCAAAAAATTGCCCGGTCAGGTAGAAATTCTCGATTTGCGAACCTTAAATCCGTGTGACGATGAAGCCATTTATGCGGCTGCAAAACGCCACGGAAAGGTGTTGGTATTAACCGAAGAAACATTACACAATTCATTTGCTGAAGCCATTGCGGGACGCATTAGTAAAGAGTGTTTTCGGTTTTTAGATGCGCCGGTACAAACTTTGGGTAGCGCCAATTTACCTGCAATTCCACTCAACATGGGATTGGAAGCAGAAATGTTGCCAAGCGCCGAAAAAACTTTTGGGGCATTGAAGGATTTATTGGAGTGGTAAAAATATTTTATTTTTACCACTCTATAAAATTTATTTAAATAATTAAATAACTATTACTTAGGTAATTTTTTTATTTAAATTAACCGAGTATAATACAGATACAATTTGGATATTACTCGGTTAAATTGTATTTTTGAAAAGTGTTTTTAAGGGATTCAAGGTTGTTGATAGCCGAAGACCTCAGGGATTTTCCTGTGGTTACTTTGCTCGGTGCTAGGCAGGTAGGCAAAACTACGGTTGCTAGGCAAGTTGTAGATTCCCTAGGTGTGGACTCTGTTTTTTTGGATCTGGAAAAGGATGAGGACCGCAATAAACTTACAGATGCAGCCGCATTTCTAAGAATGCATGCCAATAAATTGGTTGTGATAGACGAGGCACAAGCTGTACCAGATATTTTTCGTGTACTGCGTCCCTTGGTGGATGAGGACCGAAGCGCAGGGCGATTTTTGCTGTTGGGTTCTGCAACGCCAGCCTTAGTAAAGGGAGTTTCAGAATCATTGGCGGGCCGCACTACTTATATAAAGTTGCAGCCCTTGTCTGTGATTGAAACTACTGCCGACAGCCTACATTACCAGTGGTTTACCGGAGGTTATCCAGCTTCAGTGCTGGCCGTTTCTGCTAGGGCTAGGCAGCGCTGGTTTGCAGGCTATATCGAAAGCTATATACAGAACGATCTGAACACCATGTTTGGCATAAATCTCTCTCCGGTGGTTGTGAAAAGGCTTTGGAGCATGCTGGCACATAATCATGGCAATTTATGGAATGCTGAATCTTTTTCACGGGCATTGGGCATAAGCGGAACCACTGTGCACCGTTACCTCGAGTATATGGAAGGTGCCTTTGTAGTGCAATTGCTGCAACCATGGCATGCAAACCTCAAAAAGAGGCTCATAAAATCGCCCAAGGTGTTTTTGAACGATTCGGGATTGCTGCACCAAATGCTGAACATTCGCGATTCTGACTCTTTGCTAGGCAACCCCATTTGTGGGGCCAGTTGGGAAGGTTTTGTAATTCAAGAAATCATGAAACAATTGCCGGAAGAAGTGCAAATTCATTTTTACAGAACACAGCATGGCGCGGAGTGCGACCTAGTGCTTTCTGTAGCCGAAAAACCCATTTTGGCATTGGATGTAAAACTCTCCAATGCACCTTCTGTGAGCCGCGGTTTTATTCAATCTCTCGACGACCTGGGACTTGAAAAAGGCTGGGTAATTACACCCGAAAGTGATCAATACCCGCTGAATAACAGGGTGAACGTAATTTCGTTGTCGAATTTTTTAGGGAGAATAAAAAGCTTGGATTCTACTGAATGGTGAAAAATATCTCAATTAGAATGGAAATATTGAAATGAAATAAAAGTTAAGTGAGTAAAATGAAAATAAAATTACTTTTTCTGATGGCCATTTGTACGCACAAACTTATAGCGCAGAACAATGAATTGCGCGATTGCTATATGGATTTGTGAGATACGGTAGACATTAATCATGTTTACCTCAAAACAGATATACATGTTTTTCATGATTCAACTCAGTTGACTTATCCTTATGACACTTCGTATCTTCCCTATAGTGCAAAGGGAAAATTGTTTCATGCATTTTGGCTAGGTGGTGACTGTTTGGGAAAAGACACTGTTATAGTCTTATACTCAAAAGGAAAAAAGTATTTGAATTTATTTTGGTTTATGAGGGAGGGCCATACAATTACAACTTAATGCTTGATTTGACGCAAATAAATCCGCCATTAAAAAGGGATGTCTATTTTGTAAAGTGGTATATCATGCGTTCTATCTTGCTTTCAAATAGGTCATAAAATTAATTTAATTATCAATTGCACAAACAAAATTAAATGGGGAAAACCGAGTATAATACAGATACGATTTGGATATTACTCGGTTAAATACAATTCAGATCAAGAAATATGAAGGCCATTTTCAAATAATTTCTTTCATCAGATACTTAACACCGTTTACTTCAAACGCATCATTTACCTTCTTATTTAACATCATTTTCCCCATCGGTGATCCCGGTGAAATGACAAAATAGGTTTCATTTTCTAAATTAATTTTACCCAACCCTGCGCACAAATAAAAAACCATTTTTTCTGTTTTTACCAAACTCCCCATTTGCACTGAATCGGACTTTTGATAAGGATCTGTGGTTTTTAAACTCAACAACATTTGTTGGGCTTCGTACAATTGCAAACCGAGTTTGTTAATCTCTATTTGCATCATTTCGCGGGTGGTTTCATACTTATCACCCATGCTGCTTTTTGTATCGTTGTTGCTGGCTGCTCGCGCGTCGTCAATAGATTGTTGTATATACAAGCATTTGTCTTGAAGCAATTGCAAACAGTGGGCGTGTATGTGTTCTTTGGATACCAAAATGATTTGCTGCAAAGATACGGTGGAATGGCGGCAAAAAAGAAAACCGTTGTTGGTAATTTAAATTTTATACACCACAGCGCTGCGAAGGCATATCTGAAAATCGCCTTTTATCAGAAATTGAAATACCGCTAAACCGGCGCCTTTTTTAATTGCTACAAAGTGAAGATTGTGTACAAGGGTAATTAAAATATTATACGCTAAACGCCTCAGTGGCAATATTTTCTTTTTCTATTGAACCAAGACGTAGGATCCCATTTCCGTCCATAAATTAAATAATTGTAAATAAAAGCCAAAATAACCCAAATTATTCCTGAGAAAATAACGACAACAGGAACAATTAAAAATAAATATCCTTTGCCCCAATTCCCTTTTAAAAAGACACCATATTTATCTTCATAAAATTGATAATAATAAACCATACAAAAATAGAAAACAAAACCAACTACCAAGGAAACAGGCATTACCGTTAATAAAGAAACCAAAAAAGGTTTGTTTTTATCTTTTCTTCTGCGAAGATAAAAAAGCGTTAGAACCAATACAACAATCCATAACAATATTTGACTTGCTGTAAATATATTCCATCCTATGGCCAACTCTTTTTCTACGTTTTTATAAATACTTACAACAATATGGCTCTTTTTAAATCCGGCAATGTTGGCAGAAAACAAGGTGTTTTGTTTCTTTTGCGCAGCAAAATTGCATTCATATTCCACGTTTTCTGGCAGCAATATTTTCACAAAAATACTGTCGTACAAATTGCGCGTATGGGTATTGCCCAAAAAATAAGGGAAAGTGGTGTATCTCAAATTTTCTTTCTCATAACCTGTAGGAGTGCATGTATAGCCAATTTTCAATTGATGGCTTCCCTGTGTCATTTCTACATCAAACACAAACAACTGGTCCAACAAATGTTGGTAATGGTAATCTTCTCCGCGCAAATCAAATCCTATGACTTCTGACATGGAATCGCGATTTATTTTCCCCTCAGCAATAAACCCTGCTTCTCTATAATCGCTTATAACAGGTTTGCAGGCTATTACCTTTCCATCCAATATGATTTCTAGGTTCACAGGCTGTGCAGAACTGGCTACGAACAAAAAGCGAATTTTTCCAGCATCTTTTGTACACAAGAGACGGTAATCTGCAAAAACAGAGATGATACCGCCGGGTAATTTTCTCAAATCTGCAGTAAGTAATTCATGGGTAATGCGCACATTTTGAACCAATTGTTGACCACTGACATGGGCATCTTGGGGTCCCATATACGCCATGTTGGCGAATAAACTTGACAAATTTATAAGTCCTAAAATAAGAAAAAATCTACGTTTCATTTGTTTTGCAATTTAAGGTTTAATATGCTAACCGTTCAATAGGTAAATAGCCATTGTCTTACATTAAATTCCAAGATACCACTCCACGCCTATTTTTCAAATATTTATTCTAACTTCTGCTTATCTTTGCACGCTTTTTTCAGAGCCTCTATTACACATGTTTGACCAAAATCTAAATGAACAACAATTGGTGCGACGCACCAAACTACAGCAATTGCGCGATCTAGGAATTGACCCATTTCCGCCAGAACTTTACCCTGTAAATGCATATGCTGCTGACATAAAAAAGAATTTTCCCGAAAATCCAGATGACTACAAAAATGTGGTAATTGCAGGCAGATTGATGACCCAGAGAATTATGGGGAAAGCTGCTTTTGCCAACATTCAAGACAGTACAGACCGCATTCAAATTTATATAAACCGCGATGAGGTTTGCCCAGGTGAAGATAAAACTTTGTACAACGATGTTTTCAAAAAATTATTGGATATTGGAGATATTGTGGGCATCGAAGGTTATGTTTTTACAACCCAAACTGGAGAAACCAGCATCCATGTAAAATCTTTCAAATTGTTAAGCAAATGTTTGAATCCATTGCCTTTGCCAAAACAAGATGCAGAAGGCAACATTTACGATGCATTTACAGACCCAGAAGCTAGGTATCGCATGCGATATGTAGATTTGGTTGTAAACCCCCATATTAAAGACATTTTTATTGCCCGAACCAAAGTGGTACAAAGTTTAAGAAACACTTTCAACAACAAAGGCTATCTAGAAGTTGAAACACCTATTTTGCAGCCTATCCATGGCGGAGCAGCGGCAAGGCCATTTACCACACACCACAATGCTTTGGACATGCAGCTGTATTTGCGCATAGCCAATGAATTGTATTTAAAAAGATTGATAGTAGGTGGTTTTGATGGCGTTTATGAATTTGCAAAAAATTTTAGAAATGAAGGCATAGACCGCACCCACAATCCTGAGTTTACAGGCTTAGAGATTTATGTGGCTTATAAAGATTATTTCTGGATGATGGATTTTGTGGAAGAGATGCTCGAAAAATGTGCATTGGATGTTTGTGGAACTACCGAAGTTAAGGTTGGTGATACCGCCATTAGCTTTAAGGCACCCTTCAGAAGGTTAACCATGTTTGAAGCCATTTTAGAATACGGTGGGGTAGATATTGAGGGTAAATCAGAAGTTGAATTGGGCCAAATTGCCAAAAACATGGGTGTGGAAGTTACCAAGGACATGGGCAAAGGCAAATTGATAGATGAGATTTTTGGAACTTGTGCAGAGAAACACATGATACAGCCCACTTTTATTACTGATTATCCATTAGAGATGAGCCCGCTGACCAAAAAACACCGCAGCAAGGAAGGATTGGTGGAACGCTTTGAATTGTACATGAATGGAAAAGAAATTGCGAATGCTTATACCGAGTTAAATGATCCTATAGACCAAAAAGAAAGATTCGAACACCAGTTGCATTTGGCAGAAAAAGGCGATGAAGAAGCCATGAGCATGGATTTGGATTTTATACGTGCATTGGAATATGGCATGCCGCCAACTTCAGGTTTGGGCGTGGGTATAGACCGATTAACCATGATGCTTACCAACCAAGTGAGTATTCAAGAGGTTTTGTTTTTCCCACAGATGCGCGCTGAAAAATGGGAAGATTGAAATTAAATTTTTGTTACCTCTTCCTTATCCATGATTGAAATTCTAGAAGCTGAGAGAAAAATACTTTCATGTTTGCTGCATGCAGAATTGATAAGTTCAGTAATCTCCGAAACGGGCATTCCTGCTAAAGTTGCAAGAGACATCATTCGCAATTTATGGCACTATCGTTTTATAAAAGCTGTAGATGCAAATGGCAAAGAACTATTGCTTGTAGACGCCGACCAGCTTCACAAAGCCCGGTTTACTATGACAGCAAAAGGTTTAAAAGCTTGGCAAGAGAAAAACTAAGACCTTTGTATTAAAATATTAAGGTTCAACAATAAACTTCAATTTCATTTGTTTGTACAATTATCTGCGAGTATTTTTGCCGAACAACAGTTAAAATAGATTTTATGTCTGAAACAGCAAAAATTATTCTAGAAGGCAAAGAATATGAATTACCCGTTTTCACCGGTAGTGAGGGTGAAAAATCCATAGATATATCAAAACTTAGGGATCAAACGGGTTATGTCACCCTTGATATAGGATACAAAAACACGGGTGCTACTACCAGTGGTATTACCTTTTTGGATGGAGAAGTAGGTCTTTTGCGTCACCGCGGTTATTCCATTGAGGATTTGGCTGACAAGGCGAATTTTCTTGAAGTTGCTTATTTGTTGCTTTATGGTGAATTGCCAACGAGAACTGAATTTTTTGATTTCGACGAATCTATCAGAGAGCATACACTTGTAAATGAAGGTTTGGAAGGAATGTTTAAAGCATTCCCAACAGGATCGCATCCAATGGGCCAGCTTATTAGTATGGTAAGCGCACTCAGTTTGTTTTACCCAAAAAGTTTAAACCCAAACCGGGATGAAGGCGCCGTAAACAGAACTGTTTTGCGGCTATTGGCTAAAATGCCGACCATTTGCGCTATGATTTATAAAAAACGCAATGGCCACCCAATTGTTTATCCAAAAAATAATTTAGATTATATTGGCAATTATTTGAATATGACCTTTAGCCAGGTTACAATGGACAACTACACCCCAGATCCTGTGATTGTAGATGCCATGAACAAATTGCTTATTTTACATGCGGACCACGAACAGAATTGTTCTGCCAGCACTGTAAGAATGGTGGGTAGTTCCAATTCCAATTTATACTGCTCTGTTTCTGCGGGTATTTCGGCGCTTTGGGGTCCACTGCACGGTGGTGCCAATCAGGAAGTTTTGGAAATGTTAGAAATGATTAAAAATGACGGCGGAAATGTTCAAAAATGGGTAGATAAAGCCAAAGACAAGAACGACAATTTTCGATTGATGGGTTTTGGACACAGGGTTTACAAGAATTTTGACCCCCGTGCCAAAATAATTAAAAAAGCATGCGATGATGTTTTGAATAAATTGGGTGTGCATGACCCCGTTTTAGAAATTGCAAAAAAATTGGAAGAAACTGCACTTACCGATCCTTATTTTGTGGAACGCAAATTGTATCCGAATGTGGATTTTTACAGCGGTATTATTTATAGAGCCATCGGTTTTCCTACTGACTTTTTCACTGTATTGTTTGCGCTAGGTCGCTTGCCCGGCTGGATTGCCCAATGGCAAGAAATGCGAAGCGATAAACAACCCATAGCGCGTCCACGCCAAATTTACACGGGTCCAACGCTTAGGCCTTTTAAATTTTTCGACCAAAGGAACGATTGATTTTTTCTTTTATCGGTTTAATTCACCGTTGATAGAAGAATCATATCCATCCCCTTATAAATGTTAATTTTGCGCTTCCAATGAAAAGGTTACTTTTTATACTTGCATTTTACCTCTTATTCAATACCGGAACCCAAGCCCAACAAAAATTTTCTATTAGCGGATATGTAAGGGATAGCAGTAACGCAGAAACCATTCACGGTGCCAGTATTTTTGTCAAAGAAAAAAATGAATCAGTAAACACAGGAAACTACGGTTTTTATAGCATTACCTTGCCTTTTGGCGTCTACACAATCGCAATAAATGCACCCGGTTTTACCGAATATGCTAAAACAATAAAATTAGATTCCAATATAAATTTGGATATTTATTTGGCACAAAAAACCATAGGCATACGAACCATTGAAATCAGTGCCCGCAAAAACGATAACGTTCGAAAAATTGATATAAGTACACAAACAATAACCGCCCAAACAATTAAAAAAATACCTGCTTTTTTAGGAGAAGCAGATGTAATTAAAGCGGTACAACTTTTACCAGGTGTTACAACCGTTGGCGAGGGTGCTTCAGGTTTTAATGTACGAGGCGGGAGTATCGATCAAAATTTGGTGCTAATGGACGAAGCACCTGTTTTTAACTCTGCCCATTTGTTTGGTTTTTTTTCCATTTTTAATCCAGATGCAGTAAAAGAAGTTCAACTTGTAAAAGGTGGCATTCCTGCAAATTATGGAGGTCGTTTGAGCAGTACTCTTGATGTTCGGATGAAAGATGGAAACAAGCGAAAATTTGAAGCCAATGGGGGTATAGGTACCATATTTAGTCGCCTTACCCTTGAAGGCCCTATTGTTAAAAACAAAGCCAGCTTTTTGATTGCAGGTAGAAGAAGTTATATTGATGTACTTGCAAAACCTTTTTTAAAAGGAAATTTAAAAGAAAGTCGTTTCTATTTTTACGATTTAACTACAAAAATAAATTTTTCGCACAAGCGCGATAATTTTTATATTTCATCTTATGTGGGCGATGATGCTTTTTTTGCAGCAGAACAATTTGGTGTAAAATGGGGAAACACTACAGCAACTGCACGCTGGAACCATGTATTTAACAAAAGACTCTTTTCCAATTTTACTTATTTTTATAGCCGCTATCGCTACAACATAGAGTTTGGATCCAAAGATGCAAATTTTAATTGGCAGAGTTACATTATTAACAATAGCATTAAAGCGGATTTAAATTATTACGTAAATTCCAAACATGAGATTCAATTTGGCGGCCAATCTACCTATTATATTTTCAAACCCGGCCGGGCTGTAGTTACAAATAAAACAGGTACAATCAATTTTAGTTTGCCTGATAAATATGGGGTTGAAAATGCAATTTACATTTCCGATGAATTTAATGCCAAAGGCAAATTTAGCTATAGGGCAGGTCTTCGCGTCAGCAACTTTGTGTACATGGGAAAAGGGAATGCATACTATTATAAGCCACATCAAGAAGAAGGGGATAGAAGATTTATTGACCACGTTACAAAATACAAAGCGGGTGAAAAAATCGCATCTTATACAAACCTAGAGCCGCGTTTTGGATTTAAATATCAATTTGACAAAGCTGCATCTATTAAAGGTGGTTACAACCGTATGGTTCAGAATTTGCATTTAATTTCTAACACATCTGCGAGTGTTCCTTTTGATGTGTGGCAGCCAACAACCAACAATATAAAACCCGAAAAAGCGGACCAAGTAACATTGGGTTACTTTAGAAATTTTGGAGACAACAATGATTATGAAACTTCATTTGAAACCTATTATAAGGATATGAAAAATCAAGTGGATTATGTGGATGGTGCACAATTGTTGTTGAATGAATTCTTAGAAGGCGAATTGTTAACAGGAAAAGGAAGGGCGTACGGTGCTGAATTTTATGTGCGCAAAGTAACAGGCAAATTAACCGGTTGGATTAGCTATACTTTGTCGCGCAGCGAAAGAAAAGTGATAGGCATCAATGACAACAAATGGTATCCAAATAGGTTTGACCGAACCCACAATTTATATGTAGTCGCCATGTACGATTTAAATGCCAAGTGGAATTTTTCGGCCAATTTTGTGGTGAGCACTGGCACGCCTACCACTTTTTATTCTAGCCAATACAACGTGCAAGGATATACAGTGCCAGACGCAGGCAGCAATGCAAGGAATAATGTAAGAAACCCTATTTATCATAGATTGGACATTGCCGCAACTATGCATGTAAAAAAACAAAAACATTGGGAAAGCAATTGGGTATTCTCGGTGTACAACGCTTATAGCCGGCGCAACCCTTTCTCCATTTATTTTTCCACCAATTACAAAGATTTAAATTACAATGCTGCCGTTCAATTTAGTGTCATTGGAAGCTTTATTCCCGCTATATCCTATAATTTTAAATGGTTTTAACAATGAAAAATAGAAATTTATTTTTATTCATATTTTCAATATTATTTATTTTTACATCCTGTGAAAATGAAATAAAAGTAACCGTTAAACCGGGTCCAGAAAGACTAGTGGTAGATGCTTTTGTAAATAATTTACTGGAAAAACAAACCATTCGCATCACCAAAAGTATTCCTTATTTTAACCAGCCGGGTACCGAACCTGCCGTGACGGGAGCAACTGTTGCCATTGTGGATACAACCGATGGCAATACCAAATTGTTTGTTTTTGCAGATAGCGGTATGGGCAATTATATATTCAAACCCAATGCAATAACCGGTGATACATTTACACTAAATCACCCGTATATTTTATTGGTGGTTGAAGGCACGGATACACTCATAAGCGCATCGATTTTAAAACCCACCGCAAAAATTGATAGTTTAAAAATTGTTGCTGAAGATGGAAGCAATTTGGGATTTAAAAAAGGCAATTTTATTGAATTGGCTGGAAAAGATTTGGTTGGATTGGGCAATACATATTGGATAAAAACATACAGAAACGACAGCTTCAAAAATAAAATCGACGATTTAAATTTAGCCTTTGATATGTCCCAAAGCCAAAGTGGAAACCAAGATGGCGGTGAATTTATATGGCCAATACGGTATGCCGCTTTAAACGATTTTGGCAGGCCTTGGAAAAAAGATGAAAAAGCACGGGTTGAAATTTTAAGTATTTCGTATGAAGCTTATGCTTATTTTAATTTGATCATTAGTGAAAACCAAAATGGAGGATTATTTGCAACTCCGCCTGTAAATATTTTTACCAATATTTTTAATTTTAATACTAAAAAAATACGCGCATTGGGCGGTTTTTTCTGCATGAGTGCAGTGAGCAGGGTGGAAAGAGTAATGCCCTAAATGGACATTTATAATCTTCAATAATTCCAATCCAAGCAGAAATAACGCAAGGTTATACCAAATCCATTCAACCGCGTTTTATACTGAAAATTAGACGATCCGTTGGTTACTTTACTGGTACTTAAATCTGTGATTTTATACCACACCGTTTTTTCGTATCCATAGGATTTAGCAACCATATAGCGATACATCAAACCAATTTCAAAATGATGAAATGAAAATTTAATTCCAGTATTAAAAACAAATCGATACAAAGGCAATTCTTGTTTCAAACCTATTTCATCTAAGTGGTATGATATTTTTGTGCGCACCGCAGAAGAACCAATGCTGGATGAATAAGATTCTGTTTTTGCCTGGTCCCCAGAACTGAGCAACATGAGCTCGGGTTGTATTACCCAATAAAGTCTGTCGCTAATCTTGTAATCAAAACCTGCACCAATTACCGCCCCTCGTTGCTTAATAGAAGAAAGTTCGGTAAATGTAGCATCGTTTGGGAGTTTCGATACAGAATTGAAATACTGCTGTACGTCCATAAATCCAAAATAGGGATTGAAATAAGGGACACGTTCCGATTTCCAATGTTTACGAAATCCAAAATTTACATGAAATTGGTGTGAGAAATTCTGAGCCATTCCTAAGTCAGAATTTTCTTTTGCCCCTTGATGATAGAAATAACCCACGCCTGGTGCAAAGTCTATCTGTGCCTTTGCCTTTCCAATGAACATTGGAATAGAACAAATAATTACAATAAGGATTTTAAATTTGGTGCTTTTTCTATACATAGGCCCGTTAAATATCAAACAGACTGTTTTTCTTTCAAAAGGTTGTCTGGTTAAATTATTTCCCATCTTTCAATTCGTCTCTTTTCAATTTTAACGCGTCCAATTCGTCTCTTAATCTTGCCGCCTCCATATATTCCATTTCCTTGGCAGCGCGGTACATTTCCTTTTCAGTTTTTTCTATGGCTTTGTCCACACTGTGCTTGTCCATATAGGCAACAATGGGATCTGCAGCTACATTCATTTTTTCATCCTCTACGTATGCATAAGACAATTCGTCGCCCTTTCGCATATCTGCCACAGCAGTTTGTTTCATAATTTCCTCGCGTGTTTTCTGCACAGAAAGCGGAGTAATGTTGTGTTCCATATTATAAATAACCTGTTTTTCCCGCCTGCGATCTGTTTCTTCAATGGTGGCTTTCATACTAGCGGTAATTTTGTCTGCATACATTATTACTTTCCCGCGAACATTTCTCGCAGCCCTGCCTATGGTCTGGGTTAAACTGGTTTGACTACGCAAAAATCCTTCTTTGTCAGCATCTAAAATTGCCACCAAACTTACTTCTGGCAAATCCAGTCCTTCGCGCAACAGGTTTACGCCAATTAAAACATCAATAACGCCTAACCTTAAACTCCTGAGAATTTCAACACGGTCCAATGTTTTGACCTCACTGTGAATGTAACTTACTTTAATCCCAAGGCGCAACAAATATTTGGTCAATTCTTCTGCCATGCGCTTGGTTAATGTTGTAACCAAAACCCTGTCTCCCATTTTTACCCGTTCATCAATTTCTCCTATCAAATCATCTACCTGATTTGCCAAGGGTCTGATTTCAATTTCAGGATCCAACAATCCAGTTGGGCGAACCAATTGCTCCACCAAAATGCCTTCGCTTTCTCTTATTTCAAAATCTGCAGGGGTTGCACTCACATAAATAACCTGATTTACCACTTGCTGAAATTCCTCAAACTGCAATGGCCTATTGTCCATGGCCGCGGGCAACCGAAATCCAAATTCAACCAAATTTAACTTCCGACTTCGATCCCCCCCATACATGGCCCGCACCTGCGACATGGTAACGTGACTTTCATCAACGACCAACAAATAATCTTCTGGGAAATAATCCAACAAACAGAAAGGACGCTGCCCAGTTAACCTTCCATCAAAATATCGGCTATAATTTTCAATGCCGTTGCAATAGCCCAATTCTCGAATCATTTCCAAATCGAATGTGACTCTTTCTTCCAATCTTTTGGCTTCCAAAAATCTTTGGTTTTGCTTAAAATATTCTACCTGAGCCACCATGTCATCCTGTATTTCATAGATGATGCTTTTCAGTTTTTCTCTAGGCGATACATAAATATTGGCAGGATAAATGGCCGCATTTTCTAAATCTTCTATTTTTTTTCCCGATTCAATTTCAAAACTGTAAATTTCTTCAATTTCGTTGCCGAAAAAAACAATTCTATAGGCAAAATCATTGTAAGCCAAATTGACATCCACTGTATCGCCTTTTACCCTAAAGGTAGAACGTTTAAACTCCGCAGTGGTGCGGCTATACAAGCTTTCTACCAAACTAAAAAGCAGGGTATTTCTGGTAATCGTTTGTCCACGGTGTAGGCGAATAATTGTTTTCTCGTAATCCGAAGGGTTTCCAGCACCGTATATACAACTTACACTAGCCACAACAATCACATCTCGCCGGCCAGACAACAAGGAGGATATGGTTTTTAGCCTGTATTTTTCTATTTCATCGTTGATATTTAAATCTTTTTCAATGTAGGTATTCGAAGAAGGGATATAGGCTTCGGGCTGGTAGTAGTCGTAGTAGCTAACAAAATATTCCACCGCATTCTCAGGAAAAAACTGCTTAAATTCACCGTACAATTGTGCAACCAAAGTTTTATTGTGGCTAAGCACCAAAGTGGGTTTTTGGGTTTGTTCAATAACATTGGCTATGGTAAAAGTTTTACCAGAACCCGTAACTCCCAAAAGGGTTTGGGCACGCACTCCTTCGTTGAGCCCCGCCGACAATTGCTTAATCGCTTCTGGTTGATCGCCTGTGGGTCTAAATGGTGATGTGATGTGAAATTTAGGCACGTTTACAAATTTACCGCTTTTCCATTTTTATTCTGTAATTTCATTTATTTTTTTGTAATAAAAATACTTCTCGTGTATTAAGTAGCGTACCCAATGCCAAAATCCTTTTTGGAAGCTCAGCACTTTCCCCCTATTTTTGCTTAAAATACCCCAAGAAATGACCAAAATAGCCGTTTTAATTGATTTTACTGAAGGTTGTAAAATAGCCGTAGAACAAGCTGTTGTGCTGGCACAGCAATGCGATGCTGAACTATATTCAGTAAACATTATCCCTGAAAATGAAAATATTGAAACCCGTGAAAAGGAACTCCTAGAGTTCACACAGGCAGTAGCGGCCGACCGTGTAAAAATTCATACTATTGTGGGTAAAGGCGATTTAATGCATGCTACAAGCTACGTTTTAAGCCACATTGACCCCAAATTGGTTGTAATTGGAACGCATGGCATTAAAGGTATAAAACAACATTTGTTTGGTGCTCATATTTTAAAATTGGTGCAAAGTATTTTGTACCCATGCATAGTTGTCCAAGAAAACACCGTCGTAAATCCATCCGGTTTTCAAAAAATTCTTTTTCCATTGGGTCCTCATAAAAGGTTTCACGTTAAAACAGACCAAACAACCACAGTGGCTGCCATTAACAATGCTGAAATTTATCAGTACGAAATAGAACGAAACCAATTGGATCCTAACGAAATGGTGATGAAAAATAAAAAACTCTCCAAAGAAATCTTTGCTGAAAGAAATCTAAAGTTTCATGAAATTCTTGAAGAAAGCAAAGTCATTTCTATAGGATATTCCCGACAAACCTTACAATACGCCGCTGAACATCATTTTGATTTAATTTCGGTAATGTCTGATGTACCAAACGATGAAATTTATTTTGGTAGGGCCGATAAAGAAAATATTTTAACCAACGAAACTGGCATTCCTGTTTTGTGCTGCAACAGTTGATAACAAAAATTTTTATTCATGGAAACACAGAATTCAGATTTTAATATTTCCAAATATTTCCCTAGTTTGGAAGACGATTTGGTTGCGGAATTGATTAAATACGGCCACATTCGCACTGCCCACAAAGGAGAAGTAATGGTTAAAACAGGGCAGTTCATCAACGATTCTTTAATTGTTTTGGATGGTTTAATTAAAGTTTACAGGGAAGACGATGATGGCAATGAATTTTTTATGTACTATCTCCAACCCGGGCAAGCCTGCGCATTAACCATGAATTGTGCCATTCGTCAAGAAAGAAGTCCTGTTATTGCCATTGCCGTTATGGAAACAAAATTACTTTCCATGCCTGTTCAAATGGTGGATGAATGGATGAAAAAATACACTTCCTGGAATCATTTTGTACTCGATAATTACCGCAGCCGATATATGGATTTGTTAGAATCTTTTGACCAGGTTGCTTTTAGGCATATGGATGAAAGACTGGAATTTTATTTGAAACGATTTGCAGATAAATTAAAAATTTCCGACATAGAAGTTACCCACCAAGAAATTGCCAATGAACTCAATTCCTCTCGTGAAGTGATTTCCAGGCTGCTTAAAAAACTTGCGGATGAGGGTAAAATAAAATTGCACCGCTACCATATAGAAATTATTAATTTATAATTTTATTCATGACTGTAGGGATTCGCAACCTATATTTCTTGGCAATAGTTGCCTGCGTTTGCTTTGCATGCACCCAGAATAAACCAGCAAATAAAATAGTTTCCTCGTTGCCAAAAAAAGATACACGTATCATTCTAGTTCCAGATACCACCACTTTTGAAATTTGTAAAATATCCGAACCAAAAAAATTATTGTCGGTGGTAGAATTTAAAATATTAGTCCAAAATAAATATGAAGATAAATTGTATTTTTTTGACCCCAGCCAATTAAAATTAAAAGTAGTTGAAAATCCCATGAATGGTTTTGTTTATGCCATTCATACTGCATTTTCAGAACACCGGCCATTGACCTTAAAACCCGATGATATTTGGCTTTGCATCGTACAAGGGCTTTCCATTCATATCAACCATAATTATGAAAAATACGGGTCTAAAATTGTCAATTTTAAAGGCAAGAAACAATTGGTTATGCGAAATGATGAGTTAGGAGAAACAGCAGAGGCTTGGGTCAGCCTAATTGATTCTTTTTCCGCAAAGGCAAGTGGGTTTTTAAAAAATGATTTTGCTACCAAGGTTATCCCTCAATTCACAACTACCAGCCGTTCCAGCAACATTGCATATAAAGTAACATTGCTAGAAACAGTGCATAAAAGTTTCGAATATATTGGTATGACCGGCTGCGGAATTCCAAGAATAACCCTTCACGGGCTAAAAGAAGATTGGCAAAATATTAAAAACAGATTGCAAATATTGGATGCATTTGATATGCAGTATTGGCATAAAGAATTAGACAGTGTTGTCAATCAATTTATTGCTGTTTATGACAAAAAACAAAACAACGAATTTTGGAAAAATATATACAAACTCACTGGAGAAGAATACGAGCCATCTTTTGTGAGTGGCTGGGTTGTGAAATTATTTCCTTACTTAAAAACGGTAGGTGAAAATTTGGGTATGGATTCTACCCAAAGTTTAACCAAATACGAAAGCACTTACATAAAAAATAAATTCTTGTCAAATTCAATGCACTCAAACATACAAACTTCTGATTTTCCTTCTGGCATTTCTAAAATTGATGTTAAATGGGAAATATTTTGGGGGAAGAATAAAAAAATGTTGAATGCGCCTGTAGAAAAAAATATGCAAATTCACGCAGGCTTTTTTGGCCTTCTTCAAGATTCAAAAACGCACAGCCTTAGCCCCAATATTAGTTGAGTCGTTTGCACCGAGTAGTGAGCTGGTATTTTGTGCGCTAAAATTCATCATCCGCCCACCAAGTTCACAAAGCGAATTACCAAGGTCACCAATAACAAACCTTTGTTTGTCCTAAAAACCAAACAGATGAACGAGTTACTTATAAACTCTGCGGCTACACATCAGATTCAACGCTATTTTTGCATTGCATGTCCATTCTAAGGAAATTGGCTTCTCAAACAGCAGTCTATGGTCTCAGCACCATGGTGGGCAGGTTTTTAAATTTCCTATTGGTTCCGCTGTACACCGCCCGTTTGGCCAATGTGGCCGACTACGGTGAAGTAAGTGTGGTGTTCAGTTATGCCTCTTTTCTAGCCGTCATTTTTGCTTTTGGCATGGAAACAGGGTTTTTTAATTTTGCCCGTACCGCAGAAAATCCAAAAAAAGTATTTTCCACAGCCACACTTTTTTTACTCGGATTGGGTATTCTTTTTATTCTTTTCGGTAATTTATTTTCAAACAGCATTATGCAATTTGTGGGTTATCCTTCCAAGCAACAATATGCCGTTTGGTTTGTAGTTATTCTAGCTGCAGATGCGGTTACTTCTTTGGGTTTTGCCTGGTTGCGTTTTGCCGAAAAACCTTGGACTTTTGCCACCATTCGGTTAATCAATATTGGCATTAATGTGCTTTCGAATTTGTTCTTTTTATTGCTTTGCCCTTGGTTGCAAAAGCATGGATACAATTGGGTAAATAATTTTTACGATGCCGATAGAATGGTAGAGTATATTTTCTTATCCAATCTGTGGGCCTCTGTAATTACCCTATTGTTATTTTCTAAAATATGGTTGTTTTTGCGCGAAGGTTTCGACAAATTGCTTTTCAAAAAAATGCTTGCGTACAGTGCACCTATGATAGTTGTTGGCCTAGCTGGAATGATAAATGAAACGCTGGATCGAATATTGCTAAAAAAACTGTTGCCTGCAAACATTGCCGACCACGAAGCGGGATTATACAGCGCATTTTATAAACTCAGTTTGGTGCTCACCCTTTTTGTGCAAGCTTTTCGGTTTGCTGCAGAGCCCTTCTTTTTTAAACAAGCCGATCATGGCGATGCAAAAACCACCTATGCCTATGTAATGAAATGGTTTGTGTATGTCTGCGGATTCATTTACGTTGCCACCATTGTTGCCTTGCCTTGGCTTGGCCCAATGCTAATACGCAACAAAGCCTATTTCGCCGACCCTAGGGGCATGCACGTGGTTCCTGTTTTATTAATGGCCAACCTTTGTTTGGGCATTT
>Ga0105048_10001616_pt1 | contig 36439 bp, 26 predicted proteins | sample MAT05_FD_78382 | JGI IMG/M metagenome (GOLD analysis project Ga0105048, IMG submission 78382) | Freshwater microbial communities from Lake Fryxell liftoff mats and glacier meltwater in Antarctica - MAT-05 | ecosystem: Environmental > Aquatic > Freshwater > Ice > Liftoff microbial mat | place... | reverse complement strand
GTGCGCCTTGTTTCCATGCCTCCAGGTCCGCGCACCGTCACCGTCACCTCGTGTGTGCCTGCGGGCACCATCGCGCGCGCAACGTGGATGCGGGCAGGCAACGTCGTCCAGCTGCGCGTGTCGGGCTTGTCGAGCGCGACCATCGTGCCTTCGATCGCGGCGGCCGCGAGAAATCCGATGAGACCGCCGGCGCCCTCGGCTTGGTTGCCCGCAGCGCGCCCCGCCTCGGCGGCCGCTGCCCGCGCGATCATGCGGGTGAGCGCAGCGCCGATGATCTTCGGCTTCATGTCTTCGTACTCGGCGACGATCTCACCGGTGACGTCCGTCGCGAGCTCCATGTCGAGCGCGTGACCGCCGATCGACGCCTCGGCCTGGTCGAACACGGTGTCGTGCGCGACGAGCTCGGGATACGTCACGACCTTGAACATGCCGTACTCGAGCAGCGTGGTGTCGCCGGTCACGAACGCGCCGGCGAGACCGATCGCGAGGCCGATCGGAATGCGCTTGGGCACCTTGTAAGGCACGCGTCCCGTCTTCGCGATGACGAGGATCTCACCGGAGCTCGCCGCGTCCGCGAGGATCGGCCACGCGGGGATGCCCGAGAGCGCGCCGAGCTCGGACGTCGTGGACGGTCTCTGCACGGGTGGACCCTCGGCGGCGGGCATCGGCGTCGGCGGCGTTTCGGCCGGCGGCGACGTCTCGACCGGTGGCTTCTCGACCGGCGCGGAAGGCGTGCTCGGCAGGTAGTCCTCGATGCGTTCGCCGCGATAGCTGCCGCGCGCCGCGAGCCGCTCGATCGGCGCCTTGAGGCTGCCGAACTCGCGCTCCTGCAGCGCCTCGTCGTAGTACCGCAGCGCTTCGTCGGCCTGCCCGAGGTGCTCGAACACGAAGCCCGCGACGTACGAGCCGAACGCGTTGTGCTCGTGCTCGGGATCGTAGTCGCGCATGTAGTTGCGCATCACCGTGAACCGCTTCGCCTCGATGCGCGCGCCCTGCAGGTCGCCTTGCACGAGGTAGTTGCAGAGGTTCATCGCGTTGATCGACATCTTCTCGATCGGCGAGGTCTTGAACTTCGTCGCGCTGTCGCTGTAGATGTACTTGCCGAGCTTGCCCGCGCCGTCGCGCGCGATGTCGAGGAGCTCGAGCTGCTTGTCCGCGATCTCGAAGTCGCGCGCGCTCGTCTCGTGATCACCGATCGCTTGCAGGATCATCGCGCGCTCGAGCACGACGAGCTCGAAGTCCTTCTTCCACTTGTTCGGCAGCTGCTCGGAGCTGCGGACCTTCATGAACTTGTTGAGCTGGCTTGCTGCGCCCGCCGGATCGCCGCGCTGCAACTCGTCGCGCGCAGCCTCGGTGCGCTCCGAGTACGTCGCGCACGCGAGCGTCGCTGCAACGAGGCAGCCCGCCCCCAATCGGAGCCAGCCGCGGAGCCAGCCGCGGAGCCAGCCGCGGAGCCAGCTGCGGGGCCAGCCGCGCATCATGGTCATCAACGCACGATCGCCTTGCTGCGCTCGGACTTCGTCTGGAACTTCACGATGCTGCTCTCGACCTCGACTACCTGGAGGAACAGCGTGTATTGCACGCGACGCTCCTTGTCGAAGCGCTCGTCGACCGCCTGCAGCTTGCCGGTCACGAAGTACTGCGCGCCGATCTGACGGCCGATCTGCGCCGCCATGGCCGGGTTGAAGTCCCCCGTCTGCTGCAGGTTCGCCTCGGCAATCATCTCGGCCTGTCGCTCGCGGCTCACGACCGACACGACGCCGCCGTTGATGAACTCCGTCTCCATGTCCGACAACAGCGTCAGCATCTGATCGTCGAGATGCTCGCTCGTGTCGTTCTTGATCGGCCAAATCGCGATGACGGGCTGCTTGCTGCTGCGCCACGTCGCCCACAGCGGCGACGCCATGAGCGCCGTCATGTTCGTCTTCATCAGATCGTCGAGGTCCTTGCGATCGAGCCCGGTGCCCATCGCACCCTCGTCGAGGTCGGGATTCTCCGTGCCTTCGCCACCGCGAATCGCCTTCGGCTTGCAGCCACCCAGCATCACCGGCGCGGCCAACGACAACACGATCAATGATCGGACAAGACTCGTTCGTCGCATGATTCGGATGCTCTTCTCTTTTGATCGGTTGAGGGACGGGTCGAGGGCAAGATGCGGGCAACGCAACGAAACGGGCAGTGACGTCGCTCACAGGAGCATGACGAGGTCGGGAATCACAGCGACGCGACGGTAGACGGCGATGACGTCGTCGACGCTCTCCGCCGCAAGGATGAGCGTGATACAGATTCGCCGCGCACTCTTGGTGCTCCGCTCGGTCGAGGTCACACGCGTTTCGCCCACGATCTCGGCGGCGACCGCGTGTACGGCACTGCGAAACCCGTCCGTTCCGGGCCCGAACGCTTTGAGGATATATTCGCCGGGGAACGCATGGCTCGCGAGCAGCAGCTCGCGCGACGGTGCGGCCTCCGACATTCGGCGAGCATGACAACAATCGCGCAGCAGGTGAAGAACCAACGACTGCGGCCGCGCTCGTGGGCGCACGGCGGCACGCGACGTGACTCGCGCCGCGCTGGCGCGGGTCTCGTCGCCTCGATCGGGATGTCGATCGCTTTGGCGCTATCGACGGCCTGCGGCGGTCCCGGCTCGCCGAGCTGGGCGGCCGAAGGCAAAAAGGACGGCGGCGACAGCATGATGAAGGTCGCGACCGTCACCGTGACGCCACGCGATCTCGACCGCCAGTACGCGACATCGGGCACGCTGCGCGCACGACGATCCGCAGACCTCGTCGCGACCCAGCCTGCGCTCGTCGACGCACTGCTCGTCGAGGAAGGCGACCGCGTGAAAGAAGGCGACGTGCTCGCGCGGCTCGACTCGCGCGGCGTCGCACTGCAGGCCGCAGCGAGCGGCGTGCAGCTCAAGAACCTCGAGCGCGAGCTCGAGCGGCTCGAGGCGGCGAAGGGCGTCGTGTCGCGCGAAGAGATCGACAAGCAGGCGTACCTCGTTGCTGAGGCCCGCGCGGCCGTGAAGCTGCAGAAGCACCAGGTCGGCCTCAGCTTCGTGCGCGCACCGTTCGACGGCACGATCACCAAGCGGCATGTCGACGTCGGCGCGCTCGCGGGCACGGCGACGCCGCTGTTCGCCGTCGCGGACGTGAGGGTGCTCGAGCTCGATCTGCACCTGCCCGAGCGCGACGCCGCGACCGTCAAGGTCGAGGCCGAGGTCGACATGGAGCTCGTCGACGGCACGCACTTCAGCGGCAAGATCGTGCGACGTGCACCGGTGGTCGATGCGACCACGGGCACCGTGAAGTTCACCGTGCGTGCGACCGAGCTGCCACCGCACGCCGCACCCGGCGGCTTCGCGCGCGCCCGCGTGCTCGTCGACTCGCGCTTGGCGATCCCCAGCCTGCCGCGCACCGCGGTGTTCGAGATCGAAGGTGCACCGCACGTCTACGTGATCGAGGACGGCAAGGCACGTCGTCGCGCGGTGCAGGTCGGGCTCGTCGGCACCGATGCGCTCGAGATCGTGTCGGGTGTCGCAACTGACGACGTCGTCGTCGCGGACGGCAACGCCGGGATCACCGAGGGGATGCCGCTCGCCCCCGCGACGGCAGATCCGGGCCCGGCTGCGGGCAGCGGGAGCTGACTCCGTGCTGACGTCGTGGATCGCGAAGGTCGTGCTGCGTCCCGTCAGCACGACGATGGTCACGATCACGCTGCTGCTGTTCGGGCTCGTCGCCGCGCTGCGGCTGCCCGTCGAGCTGCTGCCCGAGCTCTCGTACCCGACAATCACCGTGCGCACGACCGAGGCCGACGCCGCGCCTTCGGAGATCGAGGAGCTCGTCACCCGACCGATCGAGGAGCGCGTCGGTGCGGTGCCCGGTGTCGTGAAGGTCGAGTCGGTCTCGCGCGAGGGCACCTCCGACGTCGTGCTCGACTTCGCGTGGGGCACAGCGATGGACCAGGCGATGGCCGACGTCCGCGAGAAGCTCGATCGCGTCACGCTGCCGCTCACCGCGTCGCGGCCGTTGCTGCTGCGCTACGACCCGTCGCAAGAGCCGATTCTCCGCCTCGCGCTGCGCTCCACCGAAGGCACCGGGCCGTCGCCCGACGACCTCGCCGTGCTGCGCAAGGTCGCGGACGACATCGTCAAGCGTGGGCTCGAGAAGATCTCCGGCGTCGCCGCGGTGCAGGTCCACGGTGGTGAGCTCGAGGAGATCGCCGTCGACCTCGACATGGAGCGGCTCGCGGCGCTCGGCGTCGGTGCCGAGCAGGTCGTCGCCGCGCTGCAGCGCGAGAACATCAACCGCCCCGGCGGTGCGGTCGACGAGCGCGACGATCGCTATCTCGTGCGCACGCTGAACGAGGCCCACTCCGCCGAGGACATCGGCGCGATCGTCGTCCGCAACACCGAGGGCCGCGAGCTGCGGGTGCGGGACATCGCGAAGGTGTCGCGACGACCGCTCGAGCGCACCGAGCTGTCGCTCGTCGGCGGTCACGAGGCGGTCGAGCTCGCCGTGTATCGCGAAGGCGACGCGAACCTCGTCGCCGTCGCGCAGGACGTCATCGAGGCGCTACCGCGCATGCGGCTGGTCGCCGGCTACGAGATCGTGGTCCTCGCGAACCAGGCGAAGTTCATCGAGTCGTCGGTCGACGAGGTCGTCGACAACACGCTCATCGGCGGCGTGATGGCGATCCTCGTGCTGCTGTTCTTCCTGCGCGATCTCGGGTCGACGCTCGTGATCGCGGTCGCGATCCCGATCTCGCTGCTCGCGACGTTCGTGCCGATGCAGGCGCTCGGCGTCTCGCTCAACGTGATGAGCCTCGGCGGTCTCGCGCTCGGCGTCGGCATGCTGGTCGACAACAGCATCGTCGTGCTCGAGGCGGTCGCACGCGTGCGCGCACAGGACGGATCACGGCGCGATGCCGAGAGTCGCCGCCGCACCGCGGTGCAAGGCACCGGCGAGGTCGCGTCGTCGGTCGTCGCGTCCACACTGACCACGATCGCAGTGTTCCTGCCGATGGCGTTCGTCGAGGGCATCGCGGGCCAGCTCGTCCGCGATCTCAGCCTCGCGGTCAGCTTCAGCATCCTGTCTTCGATGCTCGTGAGCCTCACGCTCGTGCCGGTGCTCATGTCGCTCGGCGGCATCGAGCAGGGCGACGATGCGACGACCGGCCGCCGATCGCTCGTCGCGCTGCTCGTCATCCCGTTCGCGCTCGTCTACCGGCTCGTCGCCGCGTTCGTGGGCCTCGGCGGCATGCTGCTCGGCATGCTCGCGCGGCCGTTCACCGCGATCTGGGACGCGCTCGAGCGCACATACCCGTGGCTGTTGCGTCGCGCACTCCGACACCCGGGCGTCGTCGCGATCGTCGGCATCGCCGTCTGCGTCGTCACCGTGCCCCTGCTCGACCGGCACGGACGCACGCTCGTGCCCGAGGTCCCGCAGCACGATTTTTTCGTGCAGATCGAGCTGCCGCAAGGCACCGCGCTCGGCCGCACCGAGCAAATCATCCGCACGCTCGGCGCCGCGCTCGACGAGGAGCCCGCGATCGAGCTGCATTTCGCCCGCATCGGCAGCATCACCGCGGCCGGCAGTGCCGGTGGCACGGTGACCGGCACGCACCTCGGCCAGATCGACGTGCGCCTCGCGAGCACCGACACCGCGCCGAGTGAAGCGGTCGAGCACCGCGTGCTCGAGCGGATGCGCGATGCGATGCCGGTTGCCGACGCGCGACTCGTGCTCGGCCGGCCGACGCTGATCGCGTTCGGCCCACCGATCGAGGTGCAGGTGTTCGCCGAAGATGCGCGGGCCTCGGCCGAGATGGCCCGCACGCTGGTGCCGGAGCTGCTCGCGATCGAGTCGTTGCCGGAGGTCGTCGCCGACGATCTCGACGGTCGGCCCGAGGTGCGCGTCACGTTCGATCGCGAGCGGCTCGGACGCGCCGGCCTCTCGGTCGACGTCGCCGCCTCGGCGGTGCAGCGTGCGCTCGTCGGTGAGGTCGCGACCCAGCTCCACCTGTCCGACAAGCAGATCGACGTGCGTGTGCGGCTGCCGATCCGCGATCGCTCGAGCGTCGAAGACGTCGGGGCGATCGTCGTCGGCGTCGTGGGCGGTCGCAGCGTGCGACTCGATTCCGTAGCCGCGGTCGACCCGGGCCGCGGCCCCGCGGAGATCCGCCGCATCGACGGCCGGCGTGGCCTGCGGATCCGTGCGCGCACCGACGGCGTCAACCTCGGCGGCGTCGCAGCGGAGATCCAGACGATCCTCGACGCGAACGCCGACTCGACCGGACGCGTGTCCACCACGATCTCCGGTCAGGCGGGCCAGATGCAGAGCTCGCTCGACAGCATCATCTTCACGGCGGCGCTGTCGCTGTTCCTCGTGTACGTCGTGATGGCCGCGACGTTCGAGCACCTGCTCCACCCGTTCCTGATCCTCTTTACAGTCCCGCTCGCCATCGCCGGGGTCGCGGTCGGCTGCGACCTCGCCGGGCTGCCGCTGTCGGCGATGGTCGGCATCGGCATCATCGTGCTCGGCGGCATCGTCGTGAACAACGCGATCGTGCTCGTCGCCGCGATCAACGATCGCCGCGGTGCCGGCATGCCGCTGTTCGAGTCCGTGATCGATGCCGGTCGCGCACGTCTGCGTCCGATCCTCATGACCACCCTGACGACAGTATTGGGCCTCGTGCCGATGGCGATGGGCCTCGGCGACGGCGCCGCGCTGCGTCAACCGCTCGCGGTGTCGATCATGGGCGGACTCTCGTCTTCGACGTTTCTGACCCTCGTCGTGATTCCGGCCGTCTACCTGCTCTTGCCGGGGCGCGTGCAACCGGCGTGGCGCAACACCGAGGGCGATCACCGCCCGTCAGCTCGCGCCGACCTGCCCGTCGAGGATCGCCCGAACTCGCTCGAGTAGCTGCTGCCGCGAGAACGGCTTCTCGAGCAAAGATGCACCCGACTGCACGCCGTGCTGCACGACCGCGTGCTCGGAGTAGCCGGTGAGGAACAGCACCGGCAGATCGGCTCGAGCGAGGCGCAAGCGGTCGGCGAGCTCGGGGCCGCCCATCTTCGGCATCACGACGTCGGTGACGAGCATGTCGAAGCGTCCGCTGTTCTGCTCCGCGAGACGGAGCGCATCGAGCCCGTGCTGCGCGACGATGACGCGATAGCCCTCGCGCGACAGCGTGTCGGCGAGCACGCGACGCACCTGCGAGTCGTCCTCGACGACGAGCAGCGTCTCGTTGCCGCCGACGCGACGCAGCGCCGGCGACGTGCCCGCTCTCTGCTCGGCGATCGCTTGTGTGCGCGGCACGTAGACCTTGAACGCGGCGCCGATGCCGATCTCCGAGTACACCCAGATCACGCCACCGGCCTGCTTCACGATGCCGTAGCAGGTCGAGAGCCCGAGGCCGGTGCCCTTGTCGCTGCCCTTGGTCGTGAAGAACGGCTCGAAGATCCGCCCGCGGATCTCCTCGGTCATGCCGGTGCCGGTATCCGTGACCGAGAGCATCGCGTAGGGCCCCGCCGGCAGCGCGACGCCGTGCGCCCGCGCGTACTCGTCGTCGAGCTCGACGTTGTCGGTCGTGATCGTGAGCGCACCGCCCTTGTTCATCGCGTCGCGCGCGTTGACGACGAGGTTGAGCAGCACCTGCTCGAAGTGGCTCGGGTCGACGAGGATCGACCATGCCTCGCCCTGCAGCTCGATGTGGAACTCGACGTCCTCACCGGCCGCGCGGCGCAGCATCACCTCGGTGTTGCGGACCACGTCGTTGAACGTGACGACGCGTGCGACGACCGGCTGGCGCCGGGAGAACGCGAGGAGCTGACGCGTGAGCCTGGCGGATCGCTCGGCAGCGCGGAGCACCTGCGTCAGGTGATCGTGCGCGGGACTGGCGGGATCGACCTCCTCGAGCGCGAGCTCGCCGAAGCTGCGCACCACCGTCAGCACGTTGTTGAGATCGTGGGCGATGCCGCCGGCGAGGCGACCGATCGCCTCCATCTTCTGTGATTGCCGGAGCTGCGCCTCGAGGCGCTCGCGGTCACTCGCGTCGCGGCAGACCGCGAGCTGACCGGTCGCGGGCACGCCACCGAGCGGCGACAGCGAGATCTCGAGCGGCAGACGAGTGCCCTCGGGCAAGCTCGCGCTCACGCGAACGGTCCGACCGGTCTCCATCGGATCGCTGCCGACGGCATCGAGGCCAGCGCGGCCACCTTCGAACAGCGACACGAAGCTCGTACCGACGAGCACCCGCGCCTCGCGGTGGAAGAGTCGCTCCGCCGCTCGATTCGCGACCCGCACGACACCGTCGGGATCGAGCAACATCATCGCGTCGGGCGACTCGACCAACGCCGTGAACGTCAGGCCCTGCACCGGCGCTTGCGTCGTCGCTTCGTCGTGATCCAAGGATTCGTCATCGTCGGCGAGCAAGCAGGACCTCCGGCGCCACCAGAATACGGCCATCGGTCGGCGACTTAGAGGCCGAGCACGGGCGGCACTGGAAATTGTCTTCACGGCCTGCCGGCCTGAAATGCCGGGCGGGGGGCTGGGGTATGCTGCCCGCCGCTCGATGGAGCCATCCGTGAGACCTCGTCCGCAGGCCCCGACAGCGGGTCGTACGGCGCCGTATCCCGCCGCGACCGGCTCCTCGTGGTCGTTGCTTCGTGCCGCGATCACGCGCGCGTGGGACGACGCCGAGAGCCCGTCGCCGCTGCCGCCCGCAGAGGATCAGCGGCGACGCTTCTGGTACGGGCTCGGTCAGCCGCTGCTCGGCATGCGCCTGTTGCTACGCGACATGGACATGCTGAGCTCGGCGCTCGTGCCGGTCGTGTTCGTCGCAGTCGTCTGCGCAATCACGGCGGCGGCCTCGCTGCGCGTCATCGACTCGAGCGCGTGGTGGGTGTTCGACAACGTGACCCTCACCCACACTCTGGCGTTCGTCATCGCGTTCTTCACGACCTTCGCGGTGCTCGCTCCGTTGCCGCCGTTTCTGTTCGCGCGCCACTATGCGCGCATGGCCGCTCGCTCTCGCGATCGGCTCGACCTCGGACCGCGCAACCCGTACCTCAAGCCGATCAGCCAATCGATCGGCGAGACGCTCGCGCAGACGGTCGTGATCGCGATCGGCTTCGCGCCGGTGACGCTGCTGCTCGCGATCATCCCCGGGTTCGGTCCGGTGCTCGCGTTCCTCGCCCAGCTCGGCTGGACGATGCAATGGATGGTGATCGAGTCGCTCGACAACGGCCGCACGCTCGCGCCCGACGAGTCGGTCGAGCAGGTGCTCGCGGCCGAGCGCACCCATCCGCACAAGCCGTGGTTCGCGCGTGCGCTCGATCGCATCACGCACCCGAAGGTGCAGTGGTTCATGAAGCCGTTGCGCGGGTTCGTCGAGGTGATGGAGAGTCTCGTGCGCGGCTGGGGCCCGGAGCTGCGCATGGTCGAGCGTGATCGTTCGCTCGCGCTCGGGTTCGGCGTCGGGGTGTTCGTGCTGCTCGTGATCCCCGGCATCAATCTGCTGTTCCGGCCCGCGCTCGTGATCGCAGCCGCGCACCTGCGTGGTCAGCTCGAGCTCGAGGCCCAAGACCGCGCGGCCTGACTCAGGGCTCGAGCCAGCCGACGCGACGCGTGGCGGCGGAGCGCCCGCGCGCACGAGCGAGCGCGCGCTTGAACGCCGCATACAGCGCGAAGAACCGCTCGACACCGCGTCGCTCAGCGGCGGTCGGCGGCGCGCTCGCGCAGACGAGCTTCGGATCGTCGACGCCATCGTCGACGAAACCCATGACCGCCCAAACTCGCGTCTCGATCGTGCGCCCGAACGCGAGGCGGGGACCGAACACGAGCGCATCGAGCGGATCACCGTCGGGCGCGACGCTGCCGACGACGCTGCCGTAGTTGTACGGGCACGGTAGCGGCGAGACGAGATCCACGCGGCCGTCCGCCTTGCGCTTGACGAAGCTCCACCTCGGCACTTCGATCCGCACCGTCGCGGTGCGTCCGACATCCGACGCATCGAAGCGCGCGAACGGCCCGGCCGATCCAAGCTCCACGCGGCGATGCTAGGCCCCGTCCGGCGCCAAGTCACGTGCTTCGACGCGTGACTTGGTGCCCGACGGGGCCTTACCATCGCGAGCGATGGACACCGCCTCGGTGCTGGCTCTCGACGTCGCGCCGCAGGCCGACCATCCTCGCACCGCAGATCTGGTCGAACGCGCTCGAGCGTCAGCGGAGCCGGGCGGACTGTTCGAGGCACTGCTCGATCATCCGACGCTCGCACGCGACGCCGCGGCGCTCGCACGCGTGGTGATGGCGGATCCCGACGACGGCGAGCCGATGCACGACGACGTCGTGGCCGTGATATTGCCGGTCGCGACGCTCGCCCTCGCGATGGATCGCCACACCGCGTTGCTGTTCGCCGCTCTCGACGAGGACGAGGCTCGCGTCGAGAACGCGCAGGACGAATTCGCGGCCGTCGGGCCGGCGTTCGGCGCCATGGCGACGGCGCTGCGCGACCGCCTCGCCGTGCTGCCGGGCTGGCCCGCCGGCTGCGCCGCATTCGGCACCGCGCTCGTGGGGCTGGTCGACGTGCTCACGCAGGATCGCCAGCTCGGCGGACTCGGACCGACGGTCGCCTATCGCGACGCCGCGGACTCGGCTGCGGCCGACTTCGTCGCGACCGCCGCGTCGATCGTGCTCGGCGATCGCACTCTCATGACCCACCCCAGCGAGTGCGAGCTCGCCCTGCGACTCGGCAACAGCGTCGTCGCGCGCGCGCGCGAGGTGATCTCGTTCATGGCCGAGGACGGTCCGCTGCGGCCCGACGACATGATCGCGCGGCGCTTCGCGGTGCCGGCAGGCGTGATCAAGCTCGGCACCGCGGAGATCGAGCGCTGCTTGCGGGCGATCTTCGCCGCCGAGCTACTCGACCTCGGTGATCTGCTCGACGAGCTCGATGATGCGCCGTTGGGCCACACGCTCGCACGCACCGTGCACGCGATGGTGCGACTCGCCGATCCGAAAGAAGATCTGGTCATCGCGACGGTGCGCCCGCAGCACGACGCGATCATGGGCGAGCTGCGCATCGTCGCGCGACTCGACGGCCGCATCACCGCGGACGAGCGAGCGCTGCTGCGTGGCATGGACGAGCACCTCCATGCGTTCGACGAGCTCACGCAGCGCATCCGCGAGGATCGCGTCGTCGACTTCGACGAGTTCCGGCAGCTCCGCACGACGCGGCAACACATCCTCGACGACGTGCTGCGGCTCGCCCTGGCCGACGACGTGGTGAGCGACGACGAGCGCGGGCTGCTCGTCCGCGTCCTCGAGTTGCTGCCGATGCTTCGCCCCGCGCCATGAACCGGTCGGGTCCGGGGTCCGGCCGGAGGCCGACCTCGCCGATCGAGTCCACGTCGAGTGCAACTTCGACACTCGCGGCAACGCGACCTATGTCATGCCGGGCTTCGGCACCCCGAAACGAGATGTGCCTCGTCGGCATCTACGTCGTGCCGTAGTAGACCGCGCGCGAGCTCGTCGTGCGATACTGCCGGACGACGCATGATGCGACGCTTTGCCGTATCGCCACGCCGGTGGCTCGTGCCCGCACTCGCGCTGCTCGGCTGCGGGCCGGCGATCGAGGTCGATGACGACGCCGGCGGCGAGACCACGCAGGGATCGAATCCCGGCACGCGCCCCGAGGGGCGCGGTGCGATGTACTCGGCGTGCAGCACCGTCGACATGTGCGCGCCGCTCGAGTTCTGCGTGTTCCCGAACCGCGAAGGCGGCTACTGCTCCGGCGCCTGCGCGAGCCCGGAGGACCCTTCGACGTGTGCAGCGGCGCCGGGCAATGGCGCACAGGTGTCGTGCTTCGACCTCGGCATCCCCGACGGTCGCTGGGTGTGCGCGCTCGATTGCAGCGACGGCGGGTGTCCGACGGGCATGCGCTGCGAGGCGGTGTCGTCACCGTCGGGCGCGCGCGACATCTGCTTTTAGTCCGCTGCGAGCGGTGCGCTTGCGGGTGGCACCGCGATCTCGGAACCGATCGGTCCCAGTGGATAGCGCACGAAGCCGCGTGGCGTCGCGAGCATCACCACGACCTGCGGATCGTCGAGCGACTGCGCGAACGTGAATCGTACGCGCGACGGGAAGTCCTGGGTCCCGTAGTCGAGCACCTCGATCACCGCGCCGTTCCACGCTTGGATCGGATCTCGATAAAACGGCCGATCGCGGCGCCGGAACATCTGCTCGACGGGCGTGCGCAGCAAGCCGCCCAAAGCATGGAGCTCGAGCGTGCGCGCATCGACGCGTCGTAGTCGATGCGGACCAGGGGCCGCCGAGAGCACGGCCCACCGCCCCGGCAACGACGAGCCGAGCGCCGCGCGCACGAGCGGCGGATACAGCAGCGTCGAAGGATCCGCGACCACGGGCACGATCACGAGCTCGCGGCCGATCTCCGGCGGCGCCGTGTCCGAGGCCTGCTGCGCCGCAGCGCCGAACTCTCGCAGGTCGGCGATCTCGCGCACGCTCCACCACGGCGCGAGACCGAGATGCGCGATGCCGAGCGCCGCCGCGACGACCAACCGCAGCTTGCTCCCGACCCGATGCAACGCGCGAGCATCGATCGCTTCGAGGATGAACGCGGCGACGAGCACGTGCCCCGCGATCGCTGGCAGCACGAGCAGTCGCGCCGAGACGAACGCGGACACCATCGGGATCATCGCGAGCACGGCCGCGAGCGCGAACCATCGCGAGCGCCCGTCACGACCGCGCAGCCACCATGCGGCCGCAGCGAATGCGACGACACCGAGCACGCGCTGCACCAGCATCCCGCGCCCGCCGAGCGCAAGCTGGCCGGTCGGCAGCGCGAACGCGAGGTCCGCGAGGAGGATCGGCCCGCGATCCAGCGCAGCGACGATCCACGACGACACCTCGGATGGATCGACATACACACCCGAGTACGCCGCGCCGTAGCCGAGCACGCGATGCAGGATCGCCCATGCGACGACGACGACGATGCAGCCCGCCAGCGCACGCATCGGTCGATCGCGCCGTGTGACCTCGTAGGCGCCGATGAACCCGAACGCCGCGAGCGCGACCTCGCCGCTCGCGAATGCGAGCACGAGCAGCACCCACGCGTGCCACGACGCAGCACCATCTTCACGCCAGCGAACGTGCGCATCCACGGCCGCGATACCGAACAGTGTCGCGAGGATCGCGTTGCGATTCGCCGACCACGCCAGCGGCTGCGCATGACACTCGTCCAGCGCATACAATGCGAACGCGAGCAACGCCCAGCGCATCGGCAGCACGCGCAGCAACAGGCGCGCGACGACGACGAGCATCGCGATCCACCACACCAACGTGTGCACGCGATGCCAGCGTGCATCGATCCCGAATGCCTCGACGTCGAGCCACACGAGCAAGCTCGCGAGCGGCCGCAGCGTCGAGAGCTTCAGCTCTTGGTCGGTCCACCACGGGAAGAGCCCGCTTTCGACCATGAGGCCGACCTCGCGCGGCGAGCCGTCGCAGAACGAGAACAGATCCCACGGCGCTCGCTCGACGCCGTACGCGTTCGCGAGCATGGCGAGCTGCGCCCAGTCGTCCATCGCGAACCCGACCCAGAGCGCCTCGCTGCGCAGCGCCGCCGCGAGGAGCACGATCGCAAGGACCCACCGCCACGCGGTCGCCCTCGCGCGGGACCGCGCCGCGGCCTCGTGGGGGTCTGCCACGTCGGCTCATGGTGGCAAGGATCGCAAGGCGGTGCCGAGCGCATCTGGCGCGTGGGCGCGCAATGCCTACAGAACCCCGGCGGAAACGGTTCTACTGGCCAGCACGACCGTACCCGCCCGACACCCGAACCCGGCCGATCGTACGCTGTCCTTCGCGACCGTGGACAAGGGTGATGACGAGGGAACTCCGGCGCCGCGCGCCCGTGTCACCGATTCGGTGAGTGTGGCCGCACCGATTCCTCCCGGACGAGCGAAGGAACGGTTTCCCGAGCTGGACGAAGTGACGATCGTCAGCGCGCAGCGCGGGAGCATGCGCGCGCGTCGGGCCCTGGTCGAACGCTATCAGCGCCCCGTGCTCGCGCTCGTCGGCCGCTTGCTGCGTGGCTATGGCGACTCGGCGCTCGTCGAGGACGTCGCGCAAGAGACGTTCTTGCGCGTCTTCCGAGCGCTGCCGAACTTCGATCGCGCGGGACCGGCTCGGCTGTCGACGTGGATCCTCACCATCGCGTGCCATCGCAGCATCGACGAGCTGCGACGTCGTCGGCTCGAGATCAGCCCGCTCGAAGCAGGCCCCGGTGACGTGGCCGCGAACGATCGCGCCGACGAGAACGCCGAGCGCCGCATGCTCGCGCGCCTGATCGAGCGCGCGATCGATGGCCTCGCGCCGGAGTACAAGGCGACGTTCGTGCTCCGCGAGCTGCACGGCCTCGAGTACGCCGAGATCGCCGTGATCCTCGACATCGATCTCGGCACGGTGAAGTCGCGACTCAACCGCGCACGCACACGACTGCGCGACGCGCTGACCGAGGTGTACCGTGCGTGAAGGTCCCGTCGATCTCGACGCGATCGAGGCGCGCGCGCTCGCGGCGTGGCTCGAGGACGACGACACCCGCCTCGAGCTCGATCCCGAGAGCGACGCGCCCCTGCCCGGCGGCGTGCTTGCGGGATTCGCCGAGCGCGTGATGGCGGCGGAGTCGTCGGTGATGATGATCCCGGCGATCCCGACGACCCCGATCGCGACCCCGATCGCGACCCCGATCGCGATCGAGGCCGAGCCCGAGCCGTTGCCGGCGCCGGTCCGCAAGAGCCGGTGGGGACTCGGTGCTGCGGCAGCACTCGTGCTCGGTGCGGGCAGCCTGTGGGCCGCCGAGCTCGCGAGTCGCGAGGCCTCCCAGCGCGAGCCCGCGACACTCGCCGCCGAGGTCGATGCCGACGACGCCGCACAACCGGCCGGTCTGCCGATCCCCGAGGATCTCGACGCGCAGATCGCCGCGTACATCAACGACTACGGCCGCAACTTCGGACCGACGTTCGAGTTCCACGGCACGATCCTCGTCGCGCGCGACGGCGAGATCCACTACCAAGGCGGCTTCGGTAGCGCAGATCCACGGACCGAGTCGCCGAATTCGCCGAGCACGCGCATGCGCATCGGCATGCTCACCGAGCAGTTCACCGCGGTTGCGATCCTCCAGCTCCGCGACGCGGGCCTGTTGCAGCTCACCGACCCGATCGAGGAGCACCTGCCGGGCTTCGCGAACGGTCGGCGCATCACGATCGAGAACCTGCTCGATCACACGTCGGGCATCCCGAACTACACCGACCTGCCGTCGTTCCATCGGTGGAAGGCGCTGCCGCATCGCACCGAGGAAATGGTCGGTCGCTTCTCCGAGCTGCCGCTCGAGTTCCAGCCCGGTGCGGACTTCAACCCGACGAACTCCGGCTACTATCTGCTCGGCGCGATCATCGAGCGCACCACGGGCATGTCGTACGCCGAGTACATGCAGCGCTACGTGTTCGAGCCGGCGGGCATGACCCGCACCGGCTTCGGCGACGATGCCGACACGGCGCAGGGCAACGTGTGGAACGAAGAGGAGCAGCTCGATCCGCCGGACCCGATCGACATGTCGGTCTTCGGTGCGGCCGGTGGCCTCGTCTCCACGATCGAGGACTTCGCGCGCTGGGACACCGCGCTCTATCGCGGCACGGTGCTCGCGTCGGCGAGCGTCGATCAGATGTCGGACGCGAATCGCTTCGGCTACGGCTTCGGTTGGCTGGTCGGCGAGGCGTACGGCCAGCCGGGCGTCAGCTTCCCCGGCGCGATCGACGGCTTCAACGGCGCGGTGATGCGCTTGCTCGACGATCGTACGCTCGTCGTCGTGCTCGCGAACACCGAGGTCGTTCCGGCCGGCCGCATCGCCAACGACATCTCGATGATGATCTACGGCGAGCAGCCCGCGCCGCGCATCGAGTTCCCGGAGGTCGAGGTCGCCCCCGGCACGTTCACGCGCTACGTCGGCACCTACGGCATCACCGACGAGACGATCCGCGTGCTCGGCGACGAGAACGCCGAGGCACAGTTCGAGCCGCTGCAGAACGTGGTGGTCAAGCGCATCGGCGAGCGCCTCTACTTCGACGTGCCCGGACACGGCTCGACGTGGATGCACCCGATGGGTCGCCACCGCTTCTTCTTCAAGGACAACAGCGGCAACTACCTGACGTTCGCGACCGACCGCGAAGGCATTGCGACGGGGCTCGTCGTCCACGTCGAGGACGCGGAGCTCGAGCTGGCGCGCAAGGGCGATTGACGCGCTCGCTCGCGCTGACTTAGCTTCGCGGGCAATGCGATTCGCGGCGACGTTCTTCGTGGTGGCGACGGCGCTCGGCTGCGCGGGCGGCGGCGGTGCGCGGGGCGCCGACGGCGGCACCGAGAGCGAGTCGGTCGGCTCCGAAGACGACACCGCCGACACGATCGATCCGACGATGTTCAGCACGTCGGCGACGACGAATCCGACCACGACCACGGGGCCGGAGGCGACGGTCGACGAGACGGGATCGGACAGCAGCAGCGACGCGACGAGCTCGAGTGGCGATGGCCCGACAGTCGTCGGTGTGACGCCCGCGGACGACGCGACCGGCATCGCCGCGGACGCACCGGTGCTCGTCGGTTTCTCCGCGGTCATGGATCCGTCGACCATCACCGCGGACACCGGCGACTGCACCGGCACGATCCAGCTGTCGACGGACGACTTCGCGAACTGCCTCCCGCTCGAGGCGAAGGTCGACGCGCTGCGCGGCGACACGTCGTTCCGCGTGCACGCGCAGGACGGCTTCGCGTCGGTAGAGACGATCGCGGTGCGCGTCACGACTGACGCTCGAGGGGCGGACGGCTCGCCGCTCGCCGCCGGGTTCACGAGTGGCGGCTTCACGAGCCGCTACTTCCACACGATCGAGATCGATGGCGTCGACGACTGGAACGGCGACGAGGGCCTCGCGACATCGACCGAGGGCCACGTCGCGCACGTCGCCTGGGACGAGACGCACGTCTACGTCGGCGTCCGCAGCCCCGACGTCGCGATCGCGAGCGGCAGCGTATGGTTCGTCGTCTACTTCGGTGGCGACGGCGGGAACAGCGACGGCGTGCTGTACAACACGCAGCAGCCGGCGCTGCCGTTCGACGGGCGGTGGCACCTGCGCTGGCGCGCCGACAACATCTATACCGAGGTCCTCGAGTACGATGGCGACGCGTGGTCGCCCGGCGGCTGGATGATCGGCGACGGCGACGTGTATCTGAACGGTGATCTGCTCGAGATGAGGGTCGCACGCAGCGATCTCGGCGACCCCGACGTGCTCGACATGCACCTCGGCATCGTGCGCGAGGCGATGCTCGACGAGGCGAGCTGGGCCGCGTGCCCGGACACGTCGTATGCCGACGGGTACGATCCGGACTACGCGGCGTACTGGTCGTTCGATCTGCGTGGTTCCGACGCGCCCGGCGACCATGCTCCCCTCCCCTGACGTCAGCGATGCCGATACTCCCCGCCAGCGGCCCGCTGTGGCACCTCATCGAGAAGCCGCGCGCGCCGTTTCACTGCGACGTGTGCGGCGCGGCGATCCCCGACGATCAGTGGGGCACGTTCACGACGCTGCCGAAGATGTACTACGACACGCCGCCGGCCGGTCACACACCGTGCAACCGCCCTCATGCCCAGGGGGGCTTCGATGCGATGACCGCGAGCTACGACCACACGGTCGATCCACCGCCGCGAGGTGAGTCGTGATCAAATCGTCCGCCGCCGATCTGCACCCCGACACGGGTGGGCGCTTCGTGTTCGAGCGCGAGCCCGGCGAGCAACCGCGGTACCGCGTCCTCGTGTTCCTCCCGGCGTCGCAGCGAGTCGAGTGCGCGCTCGTGTGGGACACTGGCGGCGCCGCGCGGCTCGATCCAGAACCCGCCGACGCGTGGGTCTTGGGTGAGATCACGAAGCTCGCGCGCGTGCTGCATCGCGACCCGAAGGCTCGGCTGACGCGCTGGCGCGGATAGTAGTCAAGCGCGCGCGTTCCCGGTCGATGTCGATCTTGGTAGTGGCGCACGCGGCCTCCATCGCGCTGTGGTTGGCGGTCGCCGACCCCGGCGCCGACACCGAGTCGGCCGACGCCGAGCGCCCCCGCGAGAGCCCGGGCAAGCTGATCGAGGGCCGCACGATCGCATCGGTCGTCGATCTCGATGCGCTGACCGTCCGTGCCGAAGCGGACGTATTGCCAGGCGAGCAGCCCGACACCATCGACGCCGTCTTGGACGTCGCCGTCGATGTGAGTCATCGACTCGACGGATCGATCCGCGAGCTCGAGCTCGGCGTCGCGGTGCTCGCCCCTGCCGACGTCGAGTTCGCGTGGTCGCGACTGCACACGCCACCGCTGCGCCTCACGACCGCGGAGGTCGAGCGCAAGATGCCGCTGCCGATGGCAGTGATCACGCTGCAGGGCGACGAGAGTTCGCTCGCCAGCGACGGCGAGCAGCGCCTCGCGCTGCGCGAGTCCTATCCCGATCTCGAGCTGCCTCCGGGCGGCGCCCTCGCATACCTCGTCGCCGTCGGTGGCTACGCACTCGAGGCGCCGAGCGAGCGCGACGTGCTGCGGATCCTCGACGAGGGTGGCCCTGCCGATCTCGCAGCGCTCGCGAACTGGGCGATGGAGACAACCGCGAACGACCTCCTCGTGTTCGACGACCCAGCACGCGCGCGGATCATGGCGATCGTGGACGCGCAGATCCGCCGACTCCGCGCGCCACCTGCGTACGGTGACTTCCAGCGCCTCAACGCACTCACGGCCGTCGCCCGCGTCTGCGTGTCGGGCGACGACCTCGAGCGATTGCTCGTCCTCGTGCGCCCGATGACGATCCTGCTGGCGGCCGCACAAGTGTCGTACGACGGCGCCGCGGTCGAGGAAAGCGAGCTCGGCATCTCGGTGCACGGGTTCCGCCGATTGCAGTCGCGATCGGACTCCGCACTCGCGTGGGAGGGCACGCTGCGACACCTGCGATCGAGCGCGCTCGATCGATTGGTGCGTCTTGCGTACGAGCCCGACGATTTTCCCGACGCTCCGGCGCCCGCGCTGCTGCGATCGCCACTGCACGTGCAGGCGTCGCAGCTGCTCTTGCCACTGACCACGACCGAGGTCGCACGCCTGCTCGCCGTCGCCGGCGATCGCACGCAGACCCAGCGCAATCTTCTGCGCTTTTTCGTCGAGGTCCGGCACGCGTCCGTCGTCGAGCCGCTCGTCGAATGGCTGATCGAACACCCGAGTCACGTCGACGACGTCGGCGTGCCCGCACTCGTCGCGATGGGCGACCGCATGCTCGCAGTGCTGGTGCGACGCTTCGACGACCGCGAGGCCGGGCCGATCGAACGCGGCGTCGTCTGGCGGCTGTTGGCATCGCTGCCCGAGCGCCATGCGGCCGAGCTCACTCAGCTTAGCCGCGCGATGGGTGTCGACGTCGACGCGCATCGATCAGGCGCAGCACCGACGCTCGTCGAGGTGCTCGACGCGCTGCGCGAGCACGACGAAAAGGTCCAGGCCGAGCGCATCGCGGAGCTCGAGCAGGAGCTCGGGACGCCGGCCCGCGACATCCCGGAGCGGCGCGCCAGGGTGCGCTCGGCCGAGCTGCTCGCGGCGCTGAGCCCGGCGCGTGCCGAGGCCTCGGCCGACGCGATCATCACCGCCCATGTCGAAGCGGCGCGAGCATTCGACGTCGAGTTCCCGATGGAACGTCGCGCCGCGATCCGTCGCCTCGACGAGCTGCCCCTCGGCGCACGTCATGCCGATGCCGCGCGCGCTGCCATCCTGATCGAAGCAGAGCTCGCCGCCGCGCGCGGCGAGTCTGCCGAGGCACTCGCTGCGTTCGAGCGCTTCGACCCCTCGCTCGAGCACACGGACGTGCGTGCCGCGTACGTGGATGTCCTGCAGCAGCGCTGGGATCTGCTCCTCGGTGCAGCGGCGTGGGACGAGCTCGAGGAGCTGCTCGCGCGCCCCAATCTCGCCGATACAACGGTCGCCGAAGCGTTCGACGTCGACGCACATCGTACCGAGCTCGAGCGTCATCGTCGTCGACCGAAGATCGTTCTCGCGGTGATGATCGGTGCGGCGTTGCTCTCGACGATCGTGATCGGCCTGCACATGCTCGGCGTGTTCGCGGCGCTGCGTCGTCGACTGCGAGCTCTCGTCGGCCGCATCGGCGCGCCGATATCGCCCAGGCCGACATCGCACGAGGACGATGCATCGAACGACGACCCGTCCGCGGACGCGGCGAGCAGCGATCCCACCCGTGATCGCCGCGACGACGATGCGTCCGCCAGCGATATGTCCGACCCCGAGAGTGATGCATCCGCGAGTGGTGGACCCGACCGCGATCCGCCCGGCAGCGATCCTGCCGACGCGAATGCGCCCAACGACGCACCCCACCAGGCACCGGTTTGGACGACCGACGGCGGATCACCCCTCGACGACATCGCGGCGTGACGCTTGCGACCGTGGGGCAGATCTGAAATCATGCGCTGCTCGTGAAGGCCCCGCTCCGACCGTTCGAATACATGGCGTGGGCGAAGTCGGTTCCGCGGGGCGCGCGATACGACCTGACCGCGAGTGGTGTCGCCGACGTGTTCGGCGTCGACGACGGCCCGTTCGCAGCCGACGAGATCGCCGACTGGAACCGTGACATCGACCTGCATTCGCTGTGTCGCCGCACCGATGGCGAGACGGCGACGCGCGAGCTGAGCGAGTCCGTCGCGCGCCGCTACGATCTCGATCCGTCGTGCGTCACCGTCACACTCGCCGCGAGTGCCGCGATCATGCACGTGCTCATCGCGCTCATCCGCGCCGGCGATCACGTCGTCGTCGAGCGACCGACGTACGAAGCACTGCGTCGTGCACCGGAGATCCTCGGTGCGGTGGTGTCGCGTCTCGATCGACGCTTCGACGACGGCTGGGCGGTCGTGCCCGAACGACTCGCGCAGCTCCTCACGCCGCGCACGCGCGCCGTCATCCTCACCAACCTGCACAACCCGACCGGCGTCGCGACCGACAGCAAAGCGTTGCACGCGATCGCCGAGCTCGCATCGCGCGTCGGCGCAATGATCCTCGTCGACGAGGTGTATCTCGATCACGTGTGGCCGAGCAGCGATCCCATCGCGATGCCGGCCGCAACCGTCGCTCGCAACACGCTGAGCTGGACGTCGACGACCAAGGCGTTCGGCGTCTCGGCGATCCGCGCCGGCTGGATCGTCACGCCCGACGCCGATGCGGCCCGCGCGGTCCGGGCCGCCGCGGACTATCTCCACGTGAACCCGCCGGTGGCGACTGCGAGGCTCGGAACGCGCGTTCTGGACCATTCCGAGGCACTTCTGGCCCGCGCCCGGGGAATCGCCGAAGTCGGTCGTCAGGTCATCGATGCGTGGATTGCGGGCGAGTCGCGTGTCGCTTGGATCCCACCGTCGGCAGGACTCACGGGCTTCGTGCGGCTGCCGAGCTTCATGCAGGACATCCCGTTCGCCGAGCACCTGCGCCAGCGCTATGACACGCAGGTGGTGCCAGGCTCGATGTTCGAAGCACCGGGCTTCGTGCGGGTCTCGTTCGGGATCGATCCCGCACTCCTGAAGGTCGGACTCGAGAGCTTCTCGTCCGCGCTCGACGACCTCACACATTGAAGCGAAAGTGCATGACGTCGCCGTCTTGGACGACGTACTCCTTGCCCTCGAGTCGCAGCAGGCCCTTGGCCTTGACCGCGGCTTCGCTACCGAGCTCGATGAGGTCCTTCTGCTTCATCACCTCGGCGCGGATGAAGCCCTTCTCGAAGTCGGTGTGGATCCTCCCCGCCGCACCGGGCGCGAGCGTGCCGCGACGGATCGTCCACGCGCGCACCTCTTGCTTGCCGGCGGTGAAGAACGTCACCAGATCGAGCAGCGCATAGGCGCGACGGATGAGGCGGTGCAATCCCGGCTCGGCCTGGCCGATGCCGGCGAGGAACTCCTGCTGGTCCGCCGGATCGAGCGTCGCGATCTCGGCCTCGATCGCCGCCGAGATCACGCACACCTCGGCGCCTTCCGCCTTCGCGCGGGTGACCACGGGCTGCACGCGCGGATCCTCGAGATCCGCAGCGAGCTGCGCCTCGGCGACGTTCGCCGCGTAGAGCACGGGCTTGCTCGTGAGCAGGAACAGCGGCTCGAGCACGGTCATGTCCTCGGCCGACAACGACTGCGCGCGCACGGGCACCGAGTTCTCGAGCGCCGCGAACACGCGCTCGCAGACATCGAGCGCGAGCTTCTCTTCCGCGTCGCTACCCTTCGCCTGCTTGCGCGCGCGATCGCGACGCGCTTCGACCGATTGCATGTCGCGCAAGATCAGCTCGGTGTCGATCGTCTCGAGGTCCTTCACGGGATCGATGCGACCGTCGACGTGGATGATGTTGTCGTCGTCGAAGCAGCGCACGACGTGGCAGATCGCATCGACGCCGCGGATGTGGCTGAGGAACTGGTTGCCGAGTCCTTCGCCTTCGCTCGCGCCGCGCACGAGCCCCGCGATGTCGACGAACTCGATCGTCGTCGGCACGACGCTGTCCGGCTCGTACAGCCGGACGAGCGCGTCTTGCCGCGGATCGGGCACCGAGACGACGCCGACGTTCGGGTCGATCGTGCAAAACGGATAGTTCGCCGCCTGCGCGCCCGCGTTCGAGAGCGCGTTGAACAGCGTCGACTTGCCGACGTTGGGTAGACCCACGATCCCGACCGAGAGCGCCATGCGGAGCCGGGGGTACCACGCCCGCGCCCCGGTGGCGGAACGGGTGCGGTTCGGTGTTCAAGGATTCCCTGGAGCGCGCGTTTCCCGGGGCAAAACGCCGTTCTCCGTGAGGATCCCAACAGCTTTTTGCGTTGATCCCGATGCGTCCAACCCCGGACCCGTGCGACTACCTCGACGCCAGGGCGCCACAAATTTCACGGCATCGCTCCCGGTCCGTCACATTGGACCGCCGCTCGCCGACTCTGCAGCGCCCCGCTTCCTCTTCCCAGCCTTGATTTTCGCTCTCATGGTCAAGACACCGATCTCGCTCGCCGTTCTCCTCGCGACCTCCACGAGCCACCGTCGTGGGCGCGAGATGCCGACCGCGCTGACCCGCGTCGGCGGCGTCTCCCTCGTGAAGCGCGCACTCATGGTGCTGGCGCGCAACGGTGTCCAGCGCTTCGTCGTCGTCATCGCCGACGCCGAGGTCCGCCGCGTCTCGCTGACCGATCCGCAGGTCGCCGGGCTCGAGATCACTTGGGTCTTCAACGCCGAGCGCCCCGAGGACGACGCGTACTCACTGTGGCGTGCGCGTCCGCATGTCCGCGGCGACTTCTTCGTCGCCCCCTGTGATCGGGTGTTCACCCCCGCGGTCGTCAAAGCGCTCATCGCCGAGCCGCTCGACGCGGTGAGCATCGCGGTCGGTCGTGCGCCGATCGCTGCGCTACCGGCCGGCGATCAGGCCACCTCCCTGCCCGCCGATGCCCACGCGATCGCGCTCGTCGAGCCTGCCGCGGGCGCCGGCATCGTTCGCGCGATGGGCGAGCGCGGTGATGCGTGGTCGACCGGCGTGTTCGTCGCGACGCGATTGCTGTTCGACGCGCTCGATGCCACCGGCAAAGGTGGCGAGGTTCGTACGCTTCCCGAGGCGCTGTCGGCTCTCGCGTCGCGCGGCACCGTCCGCGCCGCCGACATCGGCGATGCTCTCTGGCACCCGGCGCGCACGCCGTTCGAGCGCAAGCGCGCCGAGAAGCTGCTCGTCCGTTCGCTGCGCAAGTCGGTCGACGGCGTGATCGCGAAGTACATCAACCGCCGCTTCAGCCTCGCGGCGAGCAGCGTGCTGATGCACTTCCCGATTCGTCCCAACCACGTGACCGCGTTCTCGCTGCTCGTCAGCATCACCGCCGCGGTCACCGCTGCGATGGCCACTGCCGCGTCGCCGTTGTGGCTCATCGTCGGCGCCGTGCTGTGGCAGCTCGCGTCCATGCTCGACGGCATCGACGGCGAGCTCGCCCGCCTGAAGTTCGCGGAGAGCAAGTTCGGCGAGTGGTTCGACACGCTCACCGACGACGTCGGCAAGTTCATCTTCTTTCTCGGCTCGGGCTACGGCTTCGCGGCGGTGAGCGGCCAGATCGTCTGGCTGCAGATCGCGGCGCTCGCGGTGGCCATCCAGATGGCGCTCTCGTTGTCGCTCTACCGCAAGCTGCTGCGCACGGGCTCCGGCTCGCACTACGCGCTCGCCTGGGACGTGAGCCCGACCCACGACAAGCTGCTCATGCGCCTGTACTCGCGCATCGAGTTTCTTTCGCGTCGCGACTACTACGTCTTCGCGTGGCTGGTCATGGCGGTCTCGGGTCTCTTCGAGCTCGCGATCAGCCTGACCCTGGCCACGACGCTGTGGGCGATGACGCACGAGCTGCTCAAGCCGCGCCAGGTCCGCGAGAGCTTCGGCTAGTCTCTCCCCGCAGCCGACGAAGACGAAACCCCCAAGGGGCTCTCGCGTTGGTACGCGCTCCGCGCGGATTGCCCCCCACCAGTGGGGGACTAAACTGCGGCGGAACGTGGTGCGTGATCCAGACGAGGTGCCCGAGCCCGGGGTCGTTGTCGGCGACGATGTCGTCGACGAGCTCGCGCCCGACGGTCGTGCGGTCCGGGCCGAGCGCCGTCGCACCGAGCGCAGAGAAGCGATCCTCGATGCCGCGAAGCGAGTCTTCCGCGACAAGGGTTATCACCAGGCTTCCGTGCACGACATCATCGACGAGGCGAGGATCGCCCGCGGCACGTTCTACCTGTACTTCGAAGGCAAGCAGGAGGTCTTCGGCCAGCTCGTCGATGAGTTCCTGCGGCTCATCCGTGCGCAGGTCCGTCGCATCTCGCTCGAGTCGGGCGCCGATGCGCCGCTCGATCAGCTCCGCGCGAACTTCCGCCGCGTCGTCGCGACGGTGATCGCTCACGAAGATCTCGCGAGCATCATCCTTCGCGATCCGATCAGCTTCGACGAAGAGAGTCGCTCGCGCGTGAACCACTTCTTCGAGCAGGTGCTCAACATGCTCGCGGACGCGCTGCGCGTCGGTCAGGGCTTGCGACTCGTCCGGCAGTGCGACGTGCACGTGGTCGCGGTCACGGCGCTGGGCGGACTGCGACTCGCGCTCGTGCACATGCTGATGGCCCACGGCGACGATCCGACCGTGCGGGCGCGCGAGCGAGCGTTCGGCAACGCCGAAGCGGTCGCCGACGAGCTCATGGCTTTCTTCCTGCGCGGGATGACACCGCAACCGATTCCGATGCCCTGAGTTGGAGACGAACCGCGATCGTCGTCAGGGCGGAGGCGCGAGCAGATCGCCGAGGCGCCGCGTGATCTCTTCGGCCGACAGGCCAGCCTCACGCTCGTCCATCGCGTTGAGCTGATCGACGATCGACTCGACGATGACGCGCGCCTGTTCCTTGCTCGCGTCGTGGAGGAACCCGCTGAACACCATGTCGGCGTTCGCGGCCTTCGCGATCTCGTGCTCGCGCGCGTGCTCGTCGAGGTCCGTATAGAAGATGTAGTGGAACGACCGGTTGTAGTCGCTCTCACGGTAGATCTCGAACATCGTCCGCTCGTCGGCCGCCATGGGCCTGGACGATGCCAAAGCCGTGCACGCCGCGGAAGCCCCCGGACCGCGTTATTCTCTGCGGCGCCATGGCGACCTGGAAACGACTGCTACAGCGCGCTCGATCCTATGCCGAGCAGGCGGTGCCCGACGACGTCCGCGCAGCCGGTCGTCGCGTGGTCGATCGCGTGAAGGAGGCAGCACCCGCGCCGATCGCCGCCGCGATCGATCGCCTCGCGAGCGCCACGCAAGACGATGCGTCGCCCGAGCCCGTCGCACCCGAGCCCGTCGCACCCGAGCCCGTCGCACCCGAGCCCGTCGCACCCGAGCCCGCGACACGGGAGCCCGAGGTGCCGGAGCTGACGCGCGTCGACCCCGACGAAGTGCTGCGCCGCGTGAAGACGAAGGCCGAGCACGGCCTCAAGCCCGAAGACTCGGTCGTCGTCGTGTACACGACGGCGAACGAGACCGACTCGACGCGCGAGATCGTGCGCTGCTTCGAAGGCATCGACACGACGGTGCGCGTGATGGACCTCGATCGCGAGCCGCCGCAGACCAAGCGCCAGCTCGCGAAGCTCACCGACGTGATGGTGCCGCCGTACGTCTACATCAACGGCCGCTACTGGGGCGCGCAGTACGAGATCGTCGCGTTGCTCGCGACCGGCGATCTCCCCGCAGTCGTCGCGCATCGCCTCGACGACCTCGGCCCCGAGGCACGACGCATCGGCAAGCTGCACGACACCTACTCCGACGCGATCACCATCGACAACATCCTCGCGCGGCTGCGGCTCGGGCACATCCTGTGCGTCGACGATCTCGACGCGTGGTTCGAGCAGGACAAGGCCGGCGGCGAGCGGTTCTTCTATCAAGGCGGCGAGCGACCGGTCGCCGACATGCCCGAGATCGCGGCAGACATCGCGAAGCGCGTCGAGGCGGGCGAGATCGAGGCGCAGTGGCGACTCGACACGCTCGTGCGCGTCCACTGAGGAAAAACCGTGGAGCGCAGCGAACAGCTTGCCCTGCTACGCGTACACCTGCGCGTCGTCGACGACGGTGTTGCGCCGGTCGTCGAGCGCTACCGTGAGCACATCCAGTGCAGGGCGGGATGCGGCGATTGTTGCCACCAGACGTTCCGGGTCTCGACGCTCGAAGGCATGCTGCTCCGCGACGCGCTCGCGACGTTGCCGATCGAAACCCGTGACGCAATCATCGCGCGCGCAAAGGCGTACCGCCCCGATACGCGCACGCCCTGCCCCGCGCTCGACGACGACGCGCGTTGCCAGCTCTACGACGCGCGCCCGCGGCTGTGTCGCAAGTACGGCATCCCGCTGTGGCATCCCGATCGTCCGCACGAAGTGACGACATGCGCGCTCAACTTCACACGCGTCACCGACATCGATGCCCAGATGATTCTCGAGCCGCAAGCCGAGTGGGCGCGCGCGTGGATCCGTCTGCGCGAAGCGACCGGACAGCGTCACGGCGACGTCGCGACGATCGCGGAACACCTGCTCGAAGCCGCGCCCTAGGTGATCTCGCGGCTCACTGCCCCCGCATGCGACACACGCGCGACGCGACGTCCTCGCGCATTTTCGCGATCGAGTTGTAGTCGCAACGACGTTGATCGCAGCACCGACGCGCGCGATGCCGCGGCCGTGTCGCGCTGGTAGTCCGGCTCGCAAAGAAACCTCGTTCGCGCCCATTCCCCGGGCGCGTGCACGCCCGTAACGTTTCTTGGCTGGGGGTCTCCACCGTGCGCGCACGCAAGACACATCGACAACTCGAGTGGTCGCTGACCGCGACACTCGCTCTCGTGGCGCCGCTCGGCGGTTGCTACACCGGGGTCGGCGACGGCGCCGGCGCGAGCGCTGGAGATGCGGGTGAAGCCGGCGAAGCGGGCGAAGCCGGCGACGCTGGCGACGCTGGCGACGCTGGTGAGGACGGCGGTCCAGCAAACGAGCTGCCCGCACCGACGACGCGGCTCTACCGTCTCACGCACTCGCAGTGGGAGAACACGATTCAAGACCTGTTCTACCTGCCCGAGCCGACCGGGCTGTCCGCGGACTTCCGCACCGATCCCTCGATCGGTGGCTTCGTGTTCGACAACAACGCCGCGACGCTCGAGGTCGATCAGGTGCTATGGCAGAGCTACCAGCGCGCCGCGGTACAGGTCGCCGAGATGATCACGGCCGACCCGAGCCTGCTCGCCGCGATCGCTCCGCCCGACGCCGGCGATGCGAACGCGCGCGCGCAGCAGTTCGTCGCGGAGATGGGCGTGCGTGCGTACCGTCGTCCGCTGACGACGCCCGAGACCGACGAGCTCGTCGCGTTGTTCGACGCCGCGCCAGCGCTCTACGAAGGCGTCGACCCGTTCACCGCCGGCGTGCGCCTCGCGATCGAGACGGTCCTGCAATCGCCGCACTTCCTCTACCGCATCGAGACGAGCACCGAGACTTTGGGCGACGTGATCCCGCTCGGCGACTACGAGGTCGCGGCGCGCCTGTCGTACTTCCTGTGGAACTCGATGCCGGACGGCGAGCTGTTCGATGCCGCCGCGGATGCATCGCTCGGTGACGCCGATGCGATCGAGGACCAGGCCCGGCGCATGCTCGTCGACATCCGCTCCCGCGCAGTCGTCGAGCACTTCCACGATCAAGTCTTCGAGGTCGAGCGGTTCCAGAACGCCGCACCGTCGGCGGCGTTCTATCCCGATGCGCCCGAGAATCTCGGCGACCTCGCGACCGAGGAGCATCGCCGCTTCATCGAGGATGTCGTGTTCGAGAGAGCGGGCGGGGTCTCGGATTTGCTCACGTCGAACGAGACGTTCGTCAACGATGAGGTCGCGCGCATCTATGGGCTCGAGGGCACGTACGGCGCCGAGTTCGAGAAGGCCACGCTCGACCCGGCGCAGCGCAGCGGCATCCTCACGCAGCTCGGGTTCCTCGTCGCGAACTCGACGACCGCGAACCCCGATCCGATCCACCGCGGGGTGTTCGTCGCGAAGCGGCTCGCGTGCATGAACATCGCGGCACCGCCGGACGGCGTGCCTCCGCTACCACCCTCCGAAGGGCGGTCGAATCGGCAGGCCGTCGAGGATCACACCGAGCAGCCGGGCACGTCGTGCGTCGGGTGCCACTCGACGATCATCAACCCGTTCGGCTTCCCGTTCGAGAACTACGACGTGGTCGGCGCGTGGCGGCTCGACGACAACGGGATGGCGGTCGATGCGACCTCGACGATCGCACTCGACGGCAACGAGATCGCCGTGACGAACGCCGTCGACCTCGCGCAGGCGCTCGCGGCGAGCCCGACGGTGCACGCGTGCTACATGCAGCACTGGATCGAGTTCGCTTTCGGTCGACCACTCGCCCAAGAGGACGAAGCGTTCACCACCCGTGTCGGCGAAGAGTCGACGAGCGGCAACATGCCGGTCGTCGACCTGCTGATCGAGATCGTCACCTCGAACGCGTTCCGCAATCGCGCGACCCAGGAGCTCCCATGAAGATGCACAGGCGCCAAGTGCTGCGCGGCATCGGCGGGGCCACCGTTGCCCTCCCGTTCCTCGAAGCATTCTCCCCCCGCAAGGCGAAGGCGGGCTCCGAGATCGTCCCGCCGTACGCGATCTTCTTTCGCCAAGCCAACGGTGTCGCGTGCGTGCAGGACACCGAGCTCGGTGCGGAGCCAGAGCGCTTTTGGCCGTCGGCCCAGGGCGCACTGACGGCCGAGACCGTCGCCGGGCGAGCCCTCGAGGAGCTCGGCACGTACCTCGATCGCCTGCTCGTCGTCGGCGGCGTGAACATGGAGGACTTCAACTACGCGGACGGTCATGCCCGCGGCGCGCTGCAGCTCCTCACCGCGCGCGGCCCGACCGTCGAAGGCGTCGGTGGCGATTCCGAGGCGGCCGGCGAGTCGATCGATCACCGCATCGGCCGCGAGCTGAACCTCGATGGTCGCGAGTCGCTCTTCCTCTTTGCTGGCATGGACGGCTGGCTCGGCGGCCCGTGCATCACGTATCGCGACGCCGGCCAGCGCCGCGCTGCCATCCGTGATCCGAAGCAGGGCTACATGGGCATGATGGGCATCGACGCGACGCAGTTCGAGGCGCTCGCGGCCCGGCAGCAGAGCGTCAACGATCTCGTCCGCGGCCAGATGACGAGCTTGCTCGCGAGCCCCGAGCTCAGCGCCGCCGACAGGCAGCGCCTCGATCTGCACTTCACCTCGATCCGCGATCTCGAGAACTCGCTGTCGTGCAACTTCACCGTCGAGCAGCAGATGCTGATCGACGGCATGAGCCCCGGCTACGAGAGCGACGACGGCGATGCGGTGCTCGAGGCCGTCAAGGCGCACATGCACGTCGCCGCGCTCGCGGTCGCGTGCGGCTACACGCGGTCGGTCACGATCCAGGTCAGCAGCGGCAACGACGGCTCGACGCGCTATCGCAACTTCGACAGCGGCGAGCTGATGGAGAACTTCCACTTTTTGTCGCACCGTCGGGCGTCGCACGACGCGTCGGGTTCGATCATCGAGAACTCCGACCTGCTGCATCACCACGTCGATCGCCACTTCGCGCAGACGTTCGCGTATCTTCTCGATCGCCTCGCCGAGTACGATCTGCCCGACGGCTCGAACCTGCTCGACTGCGGCGTGTCCGTCTGGTGCAACGACAACGGCAACGGGCCCGGTCACTCCTCGCGCAATTGCCCGTTCGTCATCGCTGGCGGCGCGTCGGGCTTCTTGCGCCAAGGGCAGTTCCTGCACCTCGGCGACGAGCTCACCCACGCGCGCGTGCTCAACACGATCGGGTCGGCAGCGGGCCTGCGCAACGCGCAGGGCGGCAACATCGACGACTTCGGCGATCCGAGCCTGCCGCGCACCGTCGTCGACGAGCTGCTCGCATAGTCACGGGCTTCGGCGCGCTCCGAGGACGACCGGCGCGGAACTCCCGCGGCCGGTCGTTGTCGTGCCATCGTCCCAATGATGCGCATCGCCTCGCTTGTCCCCTTGGTTGCTCTGTCGTGTAGCGGTCCCCTGGCGTTGTCGCGCAGCGATGCAGTGCCCGACGCCACCGTGGTCGGGCGCGTCGAGATCGCGGGCACTGCGCCCGCGGTCGATCGCGACGACCCACCGAAATCGAAGGCGATCGCCGCCGTCGGTCCGAAGTCTGTCGGCAAGCGCGGGCTCGTCGACACCGGCGTCCAGGCGTTCGTGCACTTCGCGAGGCCGATGCGTCCCCAGCCAGAGGCGCTGCGCTTCGAGGTCACACCGGCGGTCCGCGGCGAGACGATCTGGATCGATCCGTACCGCGCCTACTTCATGCCCTCGGATTCGTTCGAGCTCGGCCGCCACTACCAGATGCGTGCGCTCGGCACCGTACATCGCGACGACGGGTCGAAGGTGGAGATCGACGAGAGCTGGACGTTCGACACGCGACCGCCCGTCGTCACGCTCGAGATCGACGAAGGCCCGACGCAGTACTGGTTCTCGAACGACGAGCCCATCGGCGTGGAGGTGGACAAGACGACGCACTGGCGTGTGGGGGTCGAGATCACGTCGGAGCTCGAGCTGAAGATTCCCGCGCTGCGCCGCCACGTCAGCGCGCGCGCGTGGCCGGTCGGGTCGACCCCGGCCGCCGCGCAACCGGTCGCGGTCGAGCTGTTCACCGGCGATCGCGATCACCGGCTGCCGAAGGAGCTCGAATGGTCGGCGACCAACGGGATCCACGTGCACCCGAAGACGCACTGGCCCGCAAACCACATGGTCGAGGTCACGGTCTACGCCGAGTTCGCGCCGCGCGATGCGGGGCCAATCGGCACGCCGGTGTCGAAGCGATTCCGCGTCACCGAGGGGCCGACGTTCGAGGTCGTGTGCCGCGAGGACCACGACGACGGCTGTGGTCACGGCGGGCTCGACGTTCGCTTTTCGTCGCCGATGGCTACCGGTGATCTGAAGCGCATCCGCGTCACGCCGCGGCCACCGGGCTTCGACCTCACCGTCCACGACGGCCAGCAGGTTTCGATCTGGGGTGACTTCGAGATCGGCGCGACCTACCGCGTCGTCGTGCCCAAGGGCATGCGCGACCGCGTCGGGCAGCAGCTCATCGGCGAGCTGACGCGCACGGTCGGCTTCGTGCCGCCACCGCCCGAGGTCGATCTCGTCGCGACCAGCGGCGTGCTGCGCCCAGGACTGCCCGCGACGGTCGGGCTCGAGTCGCGTTGGGTCGCGAAGGCGATTCTGCGCGCCGCGGTGCCGAGTGAGAAGGCCTGGCTCGCGCTGCAGAACCAGGATCTCGACGTCGCGCCCTTCCCCTCCGACGTCACGAATCTCGTCGAACGCGAGATCGACCTCGCACCGAGTGGGCGGTACGCGTGGTCGTCCATCGCGCTCGACGTCGCCGCGCTCGCGGGTGGCAAGCGTCCGCTGCTGGTCGAGGTCGTGCCGCTCGACGTGCTCGACGTCGCGAAGGATCGACGCAAGCCGACCGTCACGCGGGGGCTGTATCAGGTCACCGAGCACGGCCTCGCGGTGTGGCGATCGGCCGCCGCGACGCGCGTGCAGATCCGCGACAACGCCTCACTCGTGCCGTCCGCCGGCGTCGCCGTCGAGATCCAGGACACCAGCGGCAAGCGTGTGCATCGCGCGGTGACGGACAAGTCCGGCTTCGCTGATCTCGTGCCGGATCGCGCATTGCCGGTGGACGCGGTGCTCGTCGCCCGCAGTAAGGACGGTCTCGCGCTCGCGAAGATCGGCGAGGCAGCGATCGATCCGCAGTCGTGGCGCGATCAGGGCGAGGACCAGTGGATCGGTAGCGTCGTCACGGAGCGCGCACTGTATCGCCCAGGCGAAGCGGTCTGGGTCGTCGGTTGGGCGGCAGTCAGCACGACCCGCAGCGCCCACGGGCTCCTGCGGCCGAAGGCCGGCGCGCCCATCGAGATCGAGCTCCTCGATCATCGCGACGAGGTCGTCGCACGCCGCACCGTCGCGCTCACCAAGCACGGCAAGTACTGGGCGCGCATTCCCTTGCCGGAGCACGGCAGCCTCGGCCGCTACGAGGCGCGCGCGAAGTTCCCCGAGCGCGGGCGCGGCCTCTCGCTCATGAAGGCCAGCGAGACCAGCGCGTCCTTCGAGGTCCGCGACGTGCAGGTGCCCGCATTCGAGGTGCGCACGCAGGTCGCGGATGCGAACGTCGTGCGCCCCGCAGCAGTCGAGGTCGTCGCCCACGCGAGCTACTACTTCGGCGGCGCGGTGCCGATCAGCAAGGAGCGCGCGCACACCGACTGCTCGCGCACATGGGCGAGCGTGCCGGGTGTCGAGACGGGCTGGCACGTCGCGCGACCGCACACGGACGAAAAAGAGCAGTGGCGTTGGATGCTGGAGACGACGACGACCAAGGGTCCCGTCGGCGAGGCCCGCTACGTCTACTCGACCGACGTGCTGCCCGCAGGCCTGGATCTCGTCTGCGACACCGATCTCGCGATCCAGGACGCGTCGTTCACCGAGGTCGGCGGTAGCACGCGCTGGTACGTGCACCCGTCGCGCTACCTCGTCGTGCATCCGCTCTTGCGCGAGACGAGTCATGTGTTCGAGCTGCGCGCGGTCGATCCGAACGGCAAAGATCGCGTCGCGCAGAAAGCCGCGGTCGAGATCTCGAAGTACGAGGAGCACCGCACCAAGGCGGGCACCGTCGAGACGCGACCGGTCCGCATCCATCGCTGCAGCCTCGACACCACGACGACCGGTGCCGACGTACGCTGCACCGCGCCGAAGCTGAAGCCGGGGCGATACGTCGCGACGACGACCGCGACGATCGACGGCCGCGCGGTGAAGCACGAGGAGCAGTTCTGGGTGTTCGAGGCGCGCAAGCCGGTCGTGCGCACCGAGCGGCCGACGCAGCTACAACTCAGCGTCGACAACACCGAGCCCAAGCCCGGGCAGACGCTCACGGTGACGATGCTGGCGCCGAAGGTCACCGGGCCGGGTGTCCTCGCGTTCTCGCACGGTGGGCTGCGCAAGCTCGTGCCGTTCGAGCTGAAGGATGGCGACGCGAAGATCGAGCTGCCGGTGACCGATGCGTGGGTGCCTGGCGTCGAGCTGAGCGCGTTCGTGGTCACGCGCGCGGCGATCGAGAGCGAACCGCCCGACACCTGGCGTGACGAGCTCGACATCGCGGTGGGTCCCGAGCATCGCCGACTCGGCGTCACTGTCGAGGCCCCGCAGACCGCGGCCGCCGGCGACCCGGTGTCGATCACGGTGCGGGTGAAGGGCGCGGACGATCGGCCGGTGGATGGACGCGTCGCACTCTGGGCTGTCGACGAGGCGATCCATGCGATGGTCGAGCCGCGGATTCCGGATTTCGTGTCGACCTTCGCGCCGCGGCGCGACGTCGAAAACGCGTTCATCGAGACGTACTCCGACGTGCTGCGGCCGTACACCGTACGCGACGATCCATTCGAGGGCGGCACCTACGGCTACGGCTCGGGCTCGGGCTCGGGCTCGGGCAGTGGCTTCGGTGCGGGCGGCCGTGGTGCGATCGGTACTGCGCCGGCGCGCAAGCGCTTCGAAGCGACGCCGATCTTCGTCGGTGATGCCGAGGTGAAGAACGGCGTCGCGGTCGTCGAGGGCCGCATGCCCGAGAACCTATCGACGTTCCGCGTGACCGCGATCGCGTCGGCCGACGTCGAGTCGGGCCCCGGCCTCGGTCGCTTCGGCCACAACGACGCGCGGATCCAGCTCACCGCGCCGCTCGTCGTGCGCCCTGCCATGCCACGCATGCTCCGACCCGGCGACGAGGCGGAGCTCGCACTGCTCGTCGACAACCTCGGCGGTGGCGACGGCGAGGTCGCGATCGAGGTCGTGATCGTGCGCGGCGCCGAGCTCATCCAGATCACTAAGCCACCGACGCCGAGCGCGAAGATCGGCGCCGGCGCGCAAGAGCGGTTCCCGTTCACGGTCGTCGCGAAGAAGGCCGGCACCGTGGAGCTCGAGCTGCGCGCCCAACTGAACGGCAAGACGGTCGTGCGCGATGCGATGCGCGCGACGCTGCCGATCGAGGCCGCGCCGGAGCTACGCCGTCATGCGGCGGCCTACGGCTCGCTGACCGACAACGGCGCGTTCGCGATCGCGCTCGAGCGTCCGAAGGATGCGACGAGCAAGCACCTCGCGGTGGACGTCGAGCTGAGCGGCACGATGCTCGGCGATCTGCAGTCGATTGCCCGCGACCTGGTGAAGTATCCCTATGGCTGCGTCGAGCAGACGTCGAGTGGCCTCTTGCCGCTCGCCGCGCTCGCGGGCCTCTCGCACCAGGGCTATCTCGACGTCGACGTGCGCGACCACGTCGAGGTCGGCATCGCGCGACTGCGCTCGATGCAGGTGGGAGGTCGCGGGCTCGGCTACTGGCCCGGCGCGTCGAGCGTGCACGTGTGGGGCACTGCGTACGCGCTATGGGTGCTCGAGACGTTGAAGGCGCAGGGGCACGACGTGCCGGCATCGCTGCGCACGGGCATGCGTGACGAGCTGATCGAGCGCCTCGGCGAGAGCGCGAAGTCGGACGACCCGGAGGAGATCGGCCTCGACAACGTCGCTGCGACGATGGCCGTGCATGCGCTCGTCACCGCGGGCGCAAGGCCGACGAAGACGATCGAGCGCCTGTTCCTCGCGCGCGACGAGCTCCCGACGTTCGCGCGCGCGCTGCTGCTGCTCGCGGCGCATCCGCTCGACCCCGAAGGTGCGATCGCGAAGACGCTCGCGAAGGAGCTGTTCGCGCAGATCGACGAGCGCGCGGGCTCGGCGTCGATCAAGACGGCGAGCACCTACTACGACGAGTACTTCGACTCGCCCGCGCGCACACACGCGCTGGTGATGCTTGCGCTCGGGCGCGTGGCACCGGAGGATCCGCGGCTCGAGAAGCTCGCACGTGGCCTCGGCGTCGCGCGCGGTGAGGGCAGGATCGCGAACACGCAGGAGCGCGCGTACACCATGTTCGCACTCGCCGAGTACGCTAGGTCGCGCGAGAAGGACGTGCCCGCGCTGTCGACCCGTGTCTGGCTGGGCAAGCACCCGACACCCGCTGCAGACCTGAAGGGTCGTACCTCCGCGCCGGTGCATCGGATCGGCTCCGTCGAGATCGGCGCGACCGATCCCCAGGTCACGGTGAAGCGAACCGGCAAGGGTCGCCTCTACTATCGCGTCGGCATGTCGTGGACGCCTGCCGATGCCGGCAAGGTCGCGGCGAGCAACGGCTTCGCGATCGCGAGATCGCTGCGCACCACCGACGGCAAAGGCACTGCGATCGCTGCGGGTGATCTCGTCGCGATGGATATCGTGGTCACCATCGATCGCTCGCAGCGTTACGTCGCCGTCGAAGTACCGCTGCCACCGGGGCTCGAGGCGGTCGACACCTCGCTCGGCAAGGGTGGCCGCGCGCGCGTGCTCGCGGGTGGCCGCGGGGGATGGGTCAGCCACGAGGAGCTGCGCCGCGACAAAGCCGTGATCTTCGCGGACCTGCTCGGCCCGGGCGAGCACCACACCACCGTGTTCCTCCGTGCGATCGCGGCGGGCACCTACGACATGCCACCCGCCGAGGCCCACGCCATGTACACGCCCGAGCTCCGCGGCAACACGGCCCGCACCAAGGTCGACATCGCACAGCGCAAGTGATCCGGCGATACTCTGGCCATGCCTGGCCGCACGTTCGCGATCGGCGACATCCACGGCGATCTCGTCGCGCTGCAGACGTTGATGGCGCGGCTGCCGACCCCGGCCGAAGGCGACACGGTCGTCTTCCTCGGCGACTACATCGATC
>Ga0105048_10001613_pt1 | contig 36502 bp, 26 predicted proteins | sample MAT05_FD_78382 | JGI IMG/M metagenome (GOLD analysis project Ga0105048, IMG submission 78382) | Freshwater microbial communities from Lake Fryxell liftoff mats and glacier meltwater in Antarctica - MAT-05 | ecosystem: Environmental > Aquatic > Freshwater > Ice > Liftoff microbial mat | place... | reverse complement strand
GTCGGCGGCCGGTTCGACAAGATGCAACTCGAGACGGAGGCGGGGAAGGTGCAGGAGTTCGGGCCGGGTGCGATCAAGGTGCAGAACCGCGGCGGCAAGGGCGAGAAGCCGGGGGTGCGGACGAAGTTCGTGCGCGTGCTGCCCCCGCCGATCGAGTTGGTGAACTGGGACGAGATCGACGGCAAGGTGCCCCGGAAGAGCGCGGATGCGGACGGGACAGCGTAGGGGGTGACGTGAGGCCGGTTTCCCACAGGCCGGCTCGGGGCTCCGGCTCGGGTTTTCAGCCCGGAGGGCGCCTTCGCTAGCCCGGGGCGGAAGCCCCGGGCGGGCGACGGGGTTGATCCAAGGGAGCAACGCCACCCGAACTCCGCGGCAGGCCGCCCGGGGCTTCCGCCCCGGGCTAGCGAAGGCGCCCTCCGGGCTGAAAACCCGAGCCGAAGCCACGAATCTACCCCCAGACGGGCGCGATCGTCTCCAAGAAGTACTACCAGTAACGCACCGCGACCACCGACCGGGACTGAGCCGATGAGCACCATGAGCGCCGGGCGGAGCGCCCAGTACCGCACCGAAGACATCCAGGTTCTGGAAGGGCTGGAGCCCGTCCGCAAGCGGCCCGCCATGTACATCGGCGGCGTCGACGCGAAGGGGCTCCACCACCTCGCCTGGGAAATCATCGACAACGCCGTCGACGAGTACATCAACGGCTTCGCCGACCACATCACCGTCACGCTGCACAAGAGCGGCGACAGCGTCACCGTGGCCGACAACGGCCGCGGCATCCCGGTCGAGATTCACAAGAAGCACGGCAAGTCCGGCCTCGAACTGGTGCTGACGGTGCTCCACGCCGGCGGCAAGTTCGGCGAGACGGAGAGCGGCTACCTCCACTCCGGCGGCCTCCACGGCGTCGGCGCGTCGGTCGTGAACGCGCTCTCGAAGAAGCTCGTCGCCCAGGTCCGGCGCGACGGGTTCGAGTACCGGCAGGAGTACGCCAAGGGGGTGCCGCTGGGGAAGGTCGAGAAGGTCGGCCCGTTCCGCGGGCACGGCACCGTCATCACGTTCGAGCCCGACCCGAGCATCTTCAAGACCACCAAGTTCGACGCGGACACGCTCAAGGCCCGGCTGGAGGACATGTCGTTCATCCACAGCGGGCTGCACATCACCTTCCGCGACGACCACGGCGGGCACGTCTACGAGCTGCACAACCCCGGCGGGCTGCCGGCGTTCCTCCAGAAGCTCGTGACCGACGGCGGCAAGCCGAGCGTGACCGAGGCGGCGTTCTCGGCCGTGCGCGAGAACGGCAGCAAGATCGAAATCGCCCTCCAGTGGACCGAGTCCACGGAAGAGACGTACCGCAGCTACGTCAACGGCATCCGCACGCCGAACGGCGGCACCCACGAGAACGGCCTGAAGTCCGCCCTCCGCAAGGCGGTGAACGGGTACGTCGAGACGCACGACATCAAGATCAAGGGGCTGAAGGTCACCGCCGACGACATCCGCGAGGGCGTCACGGCGGTGCTGTCGGTGTTCGTCCGCGAGCCGCAGTTCGAGGGGCAGACCAAGCAGCGGCTGAACAACCCCGAGGTCGAGGGCGTGGTCGACAACTTCGTCCGCCCCGCGCTCGAGGCCTGGCTGAACAACAACAAGACGGCCGCGGACTCCATCGTGGGGCGGATCATCCTGGCCGCGAAGGCGCGGGAGGCGAGCCGGGCCGCGGTCGTGGAGGTGAAGCGCAAGACGCCCGGCAGCCGCCGCCTCAGCCTCCCCGGCAAACTCGCCGACTGCAAGAGCACCGACCGCGACGAGACGGAACTGTTCATCGTCGAGGGCGACTCGGCCGGCGGGTCCGCCAAGCAGGGACGGAACAACACCACGCAGGCCGTCCTGCCACTGCGGGGGAAAATCCTTAACGGGGAGGACTTGCCGACGGCGAAGGTGCTCGGCAACGCGGAGCTCTCCGACCTGGTGACCGCGATCGGCACCAGCGCGGGCGACAAGTTCCAGTACGACGGCCTCCGCTACGGCAAGATCATCCTGCTCATGGACGCCGACGCCGACGGCTGCCACATCACGACCCTGATGCTCGACTTCTTCTTCCGCCACGCCCCGGAACTGATCCGCAAGGGACACGTGTACATCGCCCAGCCGCCGCTCTACCGGATCAACGTCGGCAAGGAGACGACCTGGGCCATCGACGACGAGCACAAGGAAGAGATCCTGGCCGGGCTGAGGGCGAACGCGAAGCCGGAGATCACCCGGTTCAAGGGGCTCGGCGAGATGGACGCGGCCGACCTGGCGCGGACGACGCTCGACCGCAAGAACCGCACCCTGCTGAAGGTCGAGATCGACTCCAACCTCGACGCCCACGACGCCTTCCGGGAACTGCTCGGCAAGGAAGCCGAGCACCGCTACCGGTTCATCATGGAGAAGGCCGACCAGGCCGTCGCCGAAGACCTGGACGTGTGACGTGCTCCGAAAGCCCGGGGACGGCCGTCCCCGGGCTTTCAGCCCATCACTAACTCTAGAAACGCGACGTCCAATCCGTAGATTCATCCCCGAACGGCACCCCACGGGAGACGCACGCAGATGGCCGCAGTCAAGGTCGGGATCAACGGGTTCGGGCGGATCGGTCGGCTGGTGTTCCGGGCGCTCGTCGAGCAGGGGCACCTCGGCAAGACGCTGGACGTGGTCGCCGTCAACGACCTCGTCCCCGCCGACAACCTCGCCTACCTCCTCAAGTACGACTCCACCCAGGGGAAGTTCGCCGGCGAGGTCGCTAGCAAGAAGTCGGCGCCCGGCGTGGCCGAGGACGACGTGCTGGTGGTTAACGGCCACGAGATCAAGTGCCTGGCCGTGAAGGAAGGCCCGACCGCGCTGCCGTGGAAGGCGCTGGGCGTCGAGTACGTGATCGAGAGTACCGGCCTGTTCACCGAGGCCGAGAAGGCCCAGGGGCACATCACGGCCGGGGCGAAGAAGGTCATCATCTCGGCCCCCGGCAAGGGCGAGGACATCACCGTGGTGATGGGCGTCAACCACGAGAAGTACAACCCGGCGACGGACCACATCGTCAGCAACGCCAGCTGCACCACGAACTGCCTGGCCCCCGTCATCCACGTCCTGCTGAAGGAGGGCTTCGGCGTCGAGGAGGGGCTGATGACGACCGTCCACAGTTACACCGCGACGCAGAAGACGGTGGACGGCCCGAGCAAGAAGGACTGGAAGGGCGGCCGGTCGGCGGCGATCAACATCATCCCGAGCGGCACCGGCGCCGCGCGGGCCGTGGGGCTGGCCATCCCCGAGGTGAAGGGGAAGCTCACGGGCATGTCCTTCCGCGTGCCAACGCCGACCGTGAGCGTCGTGGACCTGACGGTGAAGACGACGAAGGAGACGAGCTACAAGGACATCTGCGCGGCGATGAAGAGGGCGAGCGAGACGTACCTCAAGGGCGTGCTGGCGTACACCGCCGACGAGGTGGTGAGCACCGACTTCATCCACGACGACCACAGCAGCATCTTCGACGCCGGCAGCGGCCTCGAACTGAACAGCAAGTTCTTCAAGCTGGTGAGCTGGTACGACAACGAGTGGGGCTACAGCAACCGCTGCGTGGACCTCCTCCAGTACATGATCAAGAAGGGCTAGGCAAGAACGCTCACGCAGAGGCGCAGAGCCGCAGAGAAAACGAGGTTCTGTCCTTCTCTGCGGCTCTGTGCCTCTGCGTGAGCTTCTTCTGGAACACCCGAATGCCGAAGAAGACGATCAACGACCTCGGCCCGCTCGCCGGCAAGACGGTACTCGTTCGCGTGGACTTCAACGTCCCGCTGGACAAGAAGACCGGCGCGGTCAAGAACGACCGCCGCATCCGCGGGGCGCTCCCGACGGTGCAGGCTCTTCTCGACGCCGGCGCGGCCGTGATCGCCATGAGCCACCTCGGCCGGCCGGAAAAGGCCACACCCGAGGAGCGCGCCAACCTGACGATGGACAAGGTCGCCGCCCGGTTCGGCGAGTTGCTCGGCCGGCCGGTCAAGAAAGCCGCGAACGAGGTCGTCGGGCCGGCGGTCTCGGCCGCGGCCGCGGCACTGAAGCCCGGCGAGGTGCTGCTGCTGGAGAACCTCCGCTTCGACCACCGCGAGCAGAAGAACGATCCCGAGTTCGCGGCCGCGGTCGCCGGCCTGGCCGACGCCTACGTCAACGACGCCTTCGGCACATGCCACAACGACAAGGACGCCAGCATGGTGGCCGTGCCAGCCGCGATGAAGGCGGCCGGCAAGCCGCGCGCGGTCGGCCTCCTCGTCGAGAAGGAACTGACGATCGTGGACGGCCTGATGTCCGCCCCGAAGCGGCCGGTGCTCGCGGTCATGGGCGGGGCCAAGGTGTCCGACAAGATCGCGTTCATCAACTCCCTCCTGTCGAAGGTCGATGGCCTGCTCGTCGGCGGGAAGATGGCGTACACCTTCCTCAAGCTGACGGGCTTCGACGTGGGCGGCACCCGCGTCGCCGACGAGGAGCTGGCCGCCGCGACGCCGCTGCTCGGCCACGTCGGCGGGAAGATCACGCTGCCGGTGGACTGCCTCGCGGCGAAGTCGACCGACCTGACCGTCACGTCGAACGTGACGGCGACACCGACCACGCCGATCCCGCCGGACTTTGAGGGCGTGGACATCGGCCCGCGGACGCGCGAGCTGTTCGCGGCGCGGATCAAGAACGCCGCGACGGTCATCTGGAACGGCCCGGTCGGCTGGTTCGAGCAACCGGCGTTCAGCGAGGGGACGAAGGCGGTCGCCAGGGCGATGGCCGACAGCGGCGCCGTGACCGTGGTGGGCGGCGGCGAGACGGCCGAGGCGGTCGAGCAGTTCGGGTACGACGCGAAGATGACGCACGTGTCCACCGGCGGCGGGGCGTTCCTCGCCTACGTCGAGGGGCGGAAGTTCCAGTCCCTCGCCCAGATCGACGACCGCGGCTAATCCCGAGTGCCTGATGTCCTCGATCCCGCAATCGGCCGACCGCAAGAAGGGCGTCCCCGAGGGGCTGTGGCTCCGCTGCCCGGGGTGCAAGGCCACGGTCTACCGCAAGGAGGTCGAGGCCCGGTTGTTCGTCTGCCCGGAGTGCGACCACCACTTCACCGTCCCCGTCCGCGACCGCATCGCCCAGCTCCTCGACACCGACAGTTTCGAGGAGTGGGACGCCGACCTGGCCCCGTGCGACCCGCTCGGGTTCGTGGACCGCATCCCGTACGCTCAGCGATTGATCGAGGAGCAGGCGAAGACCGGCCAGAAGGACGCGGCGGTGTGCGGCAAGGGTTTCATCCGCGGCCGGCCGGTGGTGCTCGGCATCACCGACTTCCACTTCATGGCCGGGAGCATGGGGAGCGTGGTCGGCGAGAAGTTGGCCCGCGCCGCCGAGCGCGCCACCGAGCGGAAGCTGCCGCTGATCTTCGTCAGCGGCTCCGGCGGCGGGGCGCGGATGCAGGAGGGCATCCTGTCGCTGATGCAGATGGCCAAAGTGTCCGCGGCGTTGGGCCGGTACGACAGCGCCGGCGGGCTGTACGTGTCGATCATGACGAACCCGACGATGGGCGGCGTGGCGGCGAGCTGGGCGTTGCAGGGCGACCTCCACCTGGCCGAGCCCGGGGCGATGATCGGGTTCGCCGGCCGGCGGACGATCCGCAACACCGTCGGGCTCGAACTCCCCGAGAAGTTCCAGACCAGCGAGTTCCTGCTGAAGCACGGGTTCGTCGACCGCATCGTCCACCGCCGCGACCTGCGGACCGAGGTCGCCCGGATCATCGACTATTGCGACATCCAGTAACGCCGTGAGGCGCCCGTGGGCTTCTTCGACTTTCTGACCGGCAAGGGTAAGGACAGGGGCGGGGTCGGCGGGGCGCCGCGCAAGGTGGCGAACGTCGCCAAGCGGTTCGAGTTGAGCGGCAAGACCGGCCAGGGGAGCATGTCCAAGGTCTACCGGGCCTACGACCGGGAGATCGGCCGCAACGTCTGCCTCAAAGTCCTCGACAAGGTGAAGACGAAGGAGTTCGAGGCCCGCTTCCCCGGCCTGAAGAAGCCGTCGGAGGGCGAGGTCTGCATGACGCTCAAGCACGAGAACATCGTGCGCACCTACGAGCACGGCCTCACGACGAACGGCGAGCCGTACATCGTCATGGAGTGGGTGGACGGGTTCGGCCTGAGCTACCTGGTGGAGACGCGGAACGCCCAGCTGAAGGGGAACCGCATCAACTACCTGTCGCAGCTGTGCGACGCCCTCCAGTTCATCCACGACTCGAAGTACCTCCACCGCGACCTGTGCGCGCGGAACATCATGGTCAACACCGAGGGCGTGCTCAAGCTGATCGACTTCGGCCTGACGATCCCGTACACGCCGCCGTTCTGCGCCCCCGGCAACCGCACCGGCACCAAGGAAATCATGGCGCCGGAACTCCTGTCCCGGCGCACCACCGACCACCGCATCGACCTGTTCGCGCTCGGCGTCACGGCCTACGAGTTGTTCACCAACGCGCTGCCGTGGGAGCGGTCGATGGACTCGAACGAGTACTCCCGCCGGGTCATGAACTCGCCGCCGAAGAACCCGCGGGACGCGAACAAGGACGTGGACGCCGAGTTGGCCGCACTGCTGCTGAAGAGCATCGCCAAGGCGCCGACCGACCGGTTCGGTTCGGCGAAGGCGTTCAAGGAGGCGCTGGAGAAGCTCCCTCGGCAGGACTACTAGAGCGGACCTCGGGAAGGTGGTGCGGGCGAAGCCCGCCCGTTGCAACGGGTGGGCTTTCCCAAGTCACACCGCGTTCCCGATGACCGCTTTCGCGTTACTCCTTCTTCCGCCCGACCACCTTCAGCTTCACCTTGTCGGCCACGAACGTCTTCTCACCGTGGCCGGGGAAGCGCACCTTCACCCGCCGCAGCGCCCCGAAGCCACTCAAGTCGGTCACCTGCCCCAGGCCGTACTCGTCGTGCTGCACCAGCGCCCCGACCGCGAGCCCGGTGTCCGGCGGGGCGGTGATCGAGCCCGAATCGTCCGCCTTCTTCGGCGGGAGGTACGGGCGGACGCCGGTGTCGGCCCAGTCGCGCGCGGCCGGGGCCACCTTCGCCCGCCACTCGTCGGCGGCCCCGCGGGCCACGTTCCGCGTCATCGACAGGTCCACCTGCTCCACCGACCCGTCGCGCGGCAACTCGCCGAGGAAGCTGCTCGGGATGGCGTAGTTCAGTTGTCCACGGAACTCGCGCATCCGGGCGTGGCTGAGGTACAGCTCCTTCATCGCCCGCGTCATGCCGACGAAGCACAGCCGCCGCTCCTCCTCCACGTCCTCGTCCTTCCCCAAACTCCGCTCGTGCGGCAGTAGCCCCTCCTCGACGGCGAGGACGTACACCACCGGAAACTCCAGCCCCTTGCTGGCGTGGAGCGTCATCACCGAGACGTGGTCGGCGGCCTCGTCCCAGCCGTCGGTGTCGGACGCGAGCGTGATCTGTTCCAGGAAGTCCACGGCCTTGCTGTCGGCGTTCTCGTCGTGGTACTGCTTCGCGGCGGTGACGAGTTCGGACACATTCGCCAGCCGGTCGGCGTCCTCGGGGTCGTCGGAGTCGCGCAGCATCTTCTCGTACCCGGACTGCTTGATGACGAGGTCGATCAACTCGTGCGGCGGCAGGTCGAGCTTCGTGCGCAGCTCCGTGAGGAGCCGGTAGAAGTCGCGGAGGCCGGTCGCGGCTTTGCCCTTGATGTCGGGGATGCGTGCCACCTGCGCCGCGGCCGCGAGGAGGGGAATCTCCTCGCGGCCGGCGAAGGACACGAGGCGGTCGAGCGAGGTCTTGCCGACGCCGCGGGCGGGCTCGTTCACCGCGCGCAGGAAGCTGAGATTGTCCTGCGGGTTGACGACGAGCCGGAGGTAGGCGAGTACGTCGCGGTTCTCCTTCCGCTCGAAGAACGCCAGCCCCTTGACGATCTGGAACGGCACCCCGTGCTTCACGAATGCCGATTCCAGGGAGCGTGTGAGGGCGTTGATGCGCAGGAAGATGGCGTGGTCGCGGTACTTGAATCGGCCGGCCTTTACGGCCTCCTTGATGCGCACCACCACCCCCTCGGCCTCGTCGAGTCCGTTGTCGAAGGTGAGAACGCGGACCGGCTCGCCGGTCGGGTTGTCGGTGACGAGCGCCTTCTTCTTCCGCTGCTTGTTCCGGTCGATGAGCGTACTGGCGGCGCGGAGGACGTTCTTCGTGCTGCGGTAGTTCTGCGTCAACGTGATGACGCGGGCGGTCGGGAAGTCGCGCTCGAAGTCGAGGATGTTCTTGATGTCCGAGCCGCGCCACTTGTAGATCGATTGATCGGGGTCGCCGACCACGCACAGGTTCGGGTAGTCCACCGACAGCCGGCGGGCGATCTCGTACTGCGCCGAGTTGGTGTCCTGGTACTCGTCGATCAGCACGTAACGGAACCGCGAGTCGAGGTCGCGGCGGAACTCCTCGTTCAGCCGCAGCGCCTGGGCGGGGAGGTACAGCAGGTCGTCGAAGTCCATCGCGTTCGCGGCGCGGAGGCGCTTCTCGTAGCCGTGGTACACCTTCGCCACGGTCTGCGAGAAGAAGTCGGTCGCCGTCTTCTCGTACCCGTTCGGCGTCAGCAGTTGGTTCTTCGCCCTGCTGATCGCGCCACCGAGGCGGTCGGGGCTGAACTTCACGTCGTCCATCCCGGTCGCGGCCAGGGCGTCCTTCACCAGCTTGTTGCGGTCGTCGGTGTCGTAGATGGTGAAGTTGCGGTCGATGTTGAGGCGGTCGGAGTACTGGCGTAAGAGCCGCGCCCCGAGGCTGTGGAAGGTGCTCACCCAGACGCGGTTGCCCGGAGCCAGCTTCTCGACGCGCTGGCGCATTTCGCCCGCGGCCTTGTTCGTGAACGTGATCGCCAGGATGCTGCCGGGCCGCACTCCCTGTTGGAGCAGGTAGCCGACGCGGCGGGTGATGACGCGCGTCTTGCCGGACCCGGCCCCGGCGAGGATGAGGAGCGGCCCCTCGGCGTGGGTGACTGCGGCCCGCTGGTCGTCGGTGAGGTCGGCGAGCAGGTCACCGGGGTCTGGCACGGGCTGACTCCTTCGGCCGCATCGGGTAGGCTGAAGGGGTGATTCTACCGCCCCGGCCGGCCGAGGACGACGTGCGATGATCGTGGGGATCGGCACCCAGGTGCTGGAGTGCGCCCGGGTGCGGAAGTTGATCGACCGGCACGGCGAGGCGTTCCTCCGCCGCGTCTACACCGACCGCGAGATCGGCCGGTGCAACGCCGACCCGCGGACGACCGAGGCGTTCGCCGCGGTGTGGGCGGCGAAGGACGCGGTGTTCCGCGCGCTCGGCGCCCCGTGGCGGCGCGGCATGGAGTGGACCGACGTGGAAATCAGCGCCGGGAACGCGGTCGCGGTCGGCGGTGCGACCGCCGACCGGATGACCGCGAAGGGGGCCAGTCGGGTGATGGTGACGACGGCGTGCTGCCGGGCGTTCGCCACCGCCACGGGGATCGCCGTCGCCGACCGGACCTGATCCCCACCCGTTGCAACGGGTGGGCTTCGCCCGGGCTAGCCGTTTTCGCCCACGTCCTTGATGAGGTTACGGGCCGCCTTGTACGCGGCCCGGATGCTCATGGCCCGGCCCTCGATCTGATCGGGGGAGAAGACCACCCCGGGGGCCGCCTTCGCCAGCCCGGCCAGGTCGATCGTCAGCGGCAGCAGCCGCAGGAACTCGGTCATCCGGGCCTGCTTCACTTCCGGGGTCACGGCGTCGCTCATGGCACTCTCCAGGTGCGAACGTGGGGGGCTGTGCGTACCGTAGCGGGTCGCCGGCCGCGGCTCAATAGCCGACCGCGGCGCCGTCCTTCCGGGCCTCGGTGCCGCCGTGTAATACACCGGTGGTCGCGTCGATGAGGATCGCCTGGTAGCCGCCGCCGTTCGTCCGCACCCGCTCGACGTGGTGGCCGCGTCGCGTCAATTCGGCGACGACCGCATCCGGGATACCGTGCTCGGCCTTCACGGTGCCGCCGCCGGGCGCAGCGGGGCGGCCCGTCGGCGTCGCGTGGCCGACGTGTTCGACGCGCGGCGCCTCACCGGCCTGCTGCACGTTCATCCCGAAGTCGAGGAGGTTGACGAGCACCTGCACGTGCCCCTGCGGCTGCATGTCGCCGCCCATGACGCCGAACGTCAGCCACGGCTTGCCGCCCTTCGTGGCCAGCGCCGGGATGATGGTGTGGAACGGCCGCTTCCCCGGTTCGAGGCGGTTCGGGTGAGTCGGGTCGAGCGCGAACAGGCAGCCGCGGTTCTGAACGGCGAAGCCGAGGTCGGCGGCCGCGAGCCCGGAGCCGAAGCCGAAGTAGTTGCTCTGGATGAGCGACACGCAGTTCCGGTCCTTGTCCACCACGCACAGGTAAATCGTGTCCGCCTTGCCGAGCTTCGGGTCGCCGTGGGGTACGTCCGTCGCGGCCTTCGCAGCGTCGATCCGCGCGCGGCGCGCGGCGGCGTACTCCGGCGAAATCAGTTCGCGGACTGGAATGCGGCTGAACAGCGGGTCGGCGTAGAACCGAGCCCGGTCGGCATAGGCCAGCTTCTTGGCCTCGATCAGGAGGTGCCAGTAGTCGGGCGACGCGGGGCCGAGCGTGCGCAGGTCGTAGGGTTCGAGCAGGTTCAGCATCTGGAGGACGGCGATCCCCTGCCCCGGCGGCGGCAACTCCCACACGTCCACGCCGCGGTAGCGCGTCGAAACCGGGTCCACCCATTCGGATCGGTGACGGGCCAGGTCGGCGGCGCCGAACAGCCCGCCCTTACGTTCCGAGAAGGCAACGAGGCGGCGGGCGAGGTCGCCGGTGTAGAAGGCGTCGCGGCCGTCGGCGGCGAGTGCCCGGTACGTCTTCGCCAGAGCCGGATTCTTGAACACCTCGCCGACGCGCGGCGCCTTGCCGCCCGGCGTGTACACCTTCCGGAACTCGGCGTCCTTGTTCAGATCGGCGTTCTTCCAGTAACCGGCGATCACCTCGGGGACCGGCGCCCCGTCCTCGGCGTAGCGGATGCTCGGGGCCAGCAGGTCGGCGAACGACTTGGTGCCGAACTTCTGTCGCAGCTGATCCCAGCCGTCCACGCAGCCGGAGACGGACCAGCTGAGCGGCCCCTTCTCGGGAATCTCGGCGAGTCCCTTTCCGCGGAACAGCTCGATGGTCGCCTTCGCCGGGGCGGCGCCGCAGGCATTCAGGCCGTGAAGTTTCTGCCTCTTCGCGTCCCAGACGATGGCGAACAGGTCGCCGCCGACGCCGCACGACATCGGCTCCAGCAGCCCCATCGCGGCGCTTGCGGCGATGGCCGCATCGACCGCGTTGCCGCCCGCCTTCAACACGTCGAGACCGATCTGAGCGGCGAGCGGGTGGCTGGCGGCGACGATGCCGTTGCTCGCCAGCGTGACCGACCGGCCGGCCTTGAACGGCTCGGGGGTCGGCCGCTGGGCGAGGGCGTCGTCCGCGAGCAGGAGGAGCGTCATGACGGCGAGGGTGCGCATCGTGGGCTACCGTTTTGGCGTCGGCGGAGGGGCGGTTTCGGGTAGCGGCACCTGGTGCGGCCGGCCGAGGTAGGCGACCAGGTCGCGGACCTCCTCCGGGCGGAGGGCTTCGAACAGCCCCTCCGGCATGATCGACAGCGCGGTCTGCTGTACGCGTTCGATGTCGGCGCGGGGCACGATCACGGTCTCGTTCGTGGTACGGACCGTCAGCCCCTCGGCGTTGTCGCGGGTGATCACACCGGAGATGAGCCGTCCGTCGGTGGAGAGAACGTTCGTGACGCGGAACTCGCGCGGCACGACGGCACTCGGGTCGAGCACGTTTTCGAGGAGGTATTCGAGGTTCGTGCGCTGCGAGCCGGTCAAGTCCGGGCCGAGGTCGCCGCCCTCGCCGAAGATGCGGTGGCAGCTCGCGCAGTGGCGCGTGTACAGCTGCCGGCCGTTCACCACGTCGGCGGTGCGGAGGTTCTCGGTGGTCAGTATGCCGCGCCACTTGCGGGCGAGGGCCGCCCGGTCGCCGGTCGCGGGTCGGATGACACCCCACGCGGTCCCGAGCTTCGTGGTTACTGCCGCGTCGTTCAGCGCCAGCATCTGCCGGGCGGCGACCAGCGACACGTCGGCACGCGGCACGGTCCCCTTCTCAACGGCACCCAGCAGGGCCAGCGCCCACGCCGGGCGCGCGCCGAGTGTCTGCACGGCGTCCGCCTTCTCGGCGACGGTGAACCGCGGGTATGCGGCCAGCACCCGGGCCGCAGTGGCCTCGTGCGGCACTGCGGCGAGCGCCCGCACGGCGGGGCCGCGGACGGCGGCGTCGGTCAGCAGCGGTTGAAGGAGCGTCGGCAGGTCGGCGACGCGGCGGCGGGCCAGCAACTCGATCGCGGCCGCGCGGGCGGCGGGGTCGGCCTTGGCGTCGGCGGCGCGGCCCTTCAGGTCGGCGAGGGCGCGGGCGTTGCCGAACAGCACCGCGAGCGCCTCCGCCCGGCTGCGGACCTCGGGCACTTCGCTCGCGGAGAGCTGGGCGTACACTCCTCCCCAGCCCTGCGGCTCCGGGGCTTCGCGGAGGCTCGCCAGCGCCTCCTGGATACCGGCTAGCACGGGCAGTTGCGACGATTCGATCTTCACCTCGTCGAGGAACTCGACCAGGTACTTGAGCCGGGCGTCGCGCTGACCAGCAGGGGCGGACGCCACGAGGTAGCGGGCGATGTTGCGGCCGATGAGCGGGTGCCGCGCAGATTCCAGGAACTCCGTCCAGTCGGCGGGGCGGTCAGTTCCGGCGAGCGCCACCTGCACCGCATACCAACCGGCGAGGGCGATGTTAGGATCGTCGCTGTCGAGGATGCGCCACTCGACCAGCCGCGCCAGCTTGCGGCCGTCCGCGCCCGCGAGCCGCTGCGACACGCCGGCCGCGAACTGGAGGACGAACGGCGACTCTTCCTTCTCCACCGCCGCGAGCACGGCCGCAACCGCCGCGGGGGCCGGCGTCGCGGGGTCGAGGGCGAGCATCAGCGCCCACGCCCGCACGTCGTCGTCGGCGTGGCCCAGGAGGTCCGCGAGAAGTTCCGGCGTCAGACCGCCGACGGCGTTCAGCCCCCACATCGCGCGCAGCTTCCACGTCACGTCGTCGGTCCCCTTCACCATGCGGACGAGCGATTCCTTCGTGTCCTTCTCGAGCTTCCCGGCCGCGGCGCGCTCCTGAAGCACCCGGCGGGCCTGGCGCACGAACCAGTCGTTGGCGTGGATTTGCAACTTCACCAGCTCGGCGTCCGACAGCTTCGCCACGTCGCCGGTCCAGCGCTTCGGCGTGCCGTGGACGACGCGGTACACCCGGCCGTTGGTCAGGTCGGCCTTGTCATAATTGTGACACTCGCCGGTGTCGGACCAGTCGGTGACGTACAGCCCGCCCTCGGGGCCGCCGCGGACGGCGATGCCTCGGAACCAGCTGTCGTTCGCGTGCATGAAGTCGGGGGCGTGCTTGCCGACGTAGCCCGCGGGGGTGCGTTCGAGCCGGTCGCGGTTCAAGCGATTGCCGTGAATATTGCAGGTGAACAGGCTGTTGCGGTACTCCGGCGGGAAGTTGTCGCCGAGGTACACGGCGGCGCCGCTGTGGGCGTGGCCGCCGCCGGCCTCGCTGTGCGCCGGGCTGCCGCCGACGCCGGTCGTGCGCGAACTCGTCCACGCCCCGCCGCCCCAGTGGAGGTGGTCGGCGCAGCTGGTCTGGTAGGCGAACACCCACGGGTTCACGTCCTCGCCGTACATCCGCTGCATGTGCCCGCCGGGCACGACGTGCCACAGGTGGTGGATCACGCAGTTGGTGATGAACAGCTGGCCGTGGTCGTCCCAGTCGAGGCCGAATGGGTTGGTCGTGCCGCTGGCGTACAGCTCGAACGCTTTCCGCACCGGGTGGTAGCGCCACACCCCGCAGTCGAGCCGTACGCGGTCCTTGTCCGGCGTGCCCGGCTTGCCGACGAGCGACTTCGACTGAATGCCGTTGCACCCGTACAGCCAGCCGTCCGGCCCCCACGCCAGGCTGTTGAAGATGTTGTGCTTCGTGTCCTTCAGGTTCCACCCGTCGAGGATCACTTCGGGCGGGCCGTCCGGCTTGTCGTCGCCGTCGCGGTCGGGGACGAAGATCAGGTTCGGCACCGAGCACAGCCACACGCCGCCGAAGCCAACTTCGATGCCAGATAGATTGGGGCCGTTGTCCAGGAACACCGTCCGCTTGTCGTGGACGCCGTCGCCGTCGGTGTCTTCGAGGATGACAACGCGGTCGCTCCCCTTCCCGTCGGCTCGCCACTTGGGGTAGCTCAGGCACTCGACCACCCACAACCGGCCGCGGGTGTCGAAGGTCATGGCGATGGGCTGCACCACGTCCGGCTCGCCGGCGAAAAGCGTGGCCTTGAAGCCGGGCGGCAGTGTGATCGCTTTAGCGGCCGCGCCAGGTGGGAGCGGGCGGTCGGCGGCCTTCGGCTGGGCCGCGGCGGGGGCGGCGACCAGGAGAAGTGCGACGGCGGCGAGGGGCCAGTGCTTCATGGCGGGTTCGGCGACCGGGGAGGGTGGGGAACGGAGCGATTCTACCGCACGTCGTGCCGGGAAGCGATGGGCTGGTCCCACTCCGGGATTCTTTGCCGCACGATGAAAAACCCGATGACGCACGATCCGAACCATGATTTTCTCGGATCGTGCGCCATCGGGTTTTTCATCGTGCGGCGAGAACTCCGCGGTCGATTCCGCCGTTGACGGCCGACGCGACCGACGGTATCTCCCGCGACTCATCCGAGGAGCGCATTCCATGACTGCCGCGCGACCCCGAACCGCCCTGCTCCTCGCCGCGGCCCTGTGCGGCGGCGGTTGTTCCACGATGAACAACACCGAGAAGGGTGTCGGCCTCGGCGGGCTCGTCGGGGCCGGGCTCGGCACCGCGGTCGGCGCGGCGACCGGCAACCCCAAGACCGGCGCCGTCGTGGGCGGGCTCGTCGGCGCCGGCACGGGCGGGCTCATCGGCAACAGTGTGGACCGCGACGACCAGCAGAAGAAGGACGTCGTTCAGGCCACGGCCGCGGCGAACGCCGCCGCGGCGCAGCGCCTCGGGCTCACCGACGTGATCCAGATGGTGCAGCAGGGGCACGACGAACAGGTCATCGTCAACCAGATCCGCAACACCGGCAGCACCTACTCGCTGACCCCCGCCGACCTCGACTTCCTACGGCAGAACAACGTTCCGTCGCGCGTCATCATCGAGATGCAGAACGCCCGCCCGATCGCCGTGCGGCCGCGGCCGGTGTACGTCCGCGAGCAGCCGACGATCATCTACCAGGAGCCGCCGCCGGTGGTGTTCGTGCGCCCGCGGCCGTGCCCGCCGCCCGGCGGCGTGTTCATCCACGGGCACTTCCACTGACCCGTCGTCAACCGCCGGCGCGCTTCACCTTGTAGCCGAGCTTCTCCAGCTCGGCCGTGATGCGGTCGCGCTGGTCGCCCTGAATCTCGATCCGCCCGTCCTTCGCGGTGCCGCCGGTGCCGCACTTCGACTTCAGCGTCGTCGCAAGCGCGTCGATCTGGTCGAGCGTCAGCGGCAGCTCGCTCACCACGGTCACGCCCTTGCCGCGACGGCCGGCCGTCTCGCGGCTCACCTTCACCGTGTGAACCGTTTTCGGCGGCTCTTTCTTCGTCGGCGTGGGCAGCTCGGCTTCGGTCACGACGCGACCGCCGAGCAGGCGGGCGACGAGGCCGTTCACCTGCGCGTCCAGGTCGGTCGCGGTCCACAGCTCGGCGGTCGGGTAGCGCGGGTCCGGGGCGAACACCACGACGGCAGCGGGCTCGTCCGCCGGGGTTCCGACACGTCCCACCCAGGGCAAGCCGAGCCGGGCCGCGACCCGACCGAACACGGTCGCCGCGTTCACCGCCGTGTCGTCGGACGCACCCACGAACAGCACCACCTTCGCCCCCGGCTTCGCCATCACCCGCCCTCCCGTCGCGCACCACGCGGCTACAATACCACCCGATGTCCCCTTCAACCCCGGAACCCGACCCGTCCCCCGCCCGGTGGGATGTCGCCGCCGAGGCCGTCGCCGTCAAGATCCGCTGGTTCGGCCTCGTCGTCGGCTACCTGTACGCGAACGTCGTCACCGACGCCGACGCGGTGCCGCTGACCGTCCTCCTCGGCCTGGGAACCGTCTTCACCGCCTTCGACACGTACCACTCCTGGCGCGGCCGCGTCTTCCTCGGCGGGTCGCCGCTGTTGGTGTCGGCGCTGGAAGCGGCCTACATCGCGCTGTTGTGCCACCTCGACGGCGGCCCCGACAGCCCGTTCCGGCACTACTCCGTGCTCGCGGTCGTGTGCGCCGCCATCCGCTACTCGCCCGCCGTCACCGGGTGGACGTGCGCCGTCAACTGCGTCGGGTACGCCGTTCTGTACGCCGCGGTGCCCGTGTACGGCACCCGCATCACCACGCTCCTGTTCACGCTCATCGTGCTCGGCTGGGTGGCGTGGGCGGCGGTGTCGCTCGTGCGGCTGCTGCGCCACGTCGGCGACGAGCTCGCGCAGGTGAACGCGCGGCTGGAAGAGCGCATCGCCGAGCGCTCGCGGCAACTCCAGGAGAGCCAGGCACAGGTGCTCCATCAGGAGAAGATGGCCGCGTTCGGGCTCCTCGCCGCCGGCATCGCCCACGAGGTCGGCAACCCGCTGACGGCGGTCAGTACCATCGTCCAGATGCTCGAGCGCCGCGACCTCGACGACCACACCCGCGACCGCCTCGGGCTCGTGACGACGCAGCTGACGCGCATCCAGGGCACGCTCCGCGAGCTGGTGGCGTTCAGCCGGCCGGCGAGCGACACGCGCGGCCGCTGCTCGCTCCGCGAGGTCGTGGACGAGGCGCTCGGCATCGCCAAGTACTACAAGGGCGTGAAGGGGCGGGAGGTGCGCTCCGAGGTGCCGGCCGACCTGCCGCCGCTGGTCGGCGTCCGCGACCAACTCGTGCAGGTGTTCTTCAACCTCGTGCTGAACGCTGTCGACGCCACCGGCAAGGGCGGCAGGGTGGTCATCGCCGCGGGGCACGACGCGGGGAAGCTGATCGCCACGGTGACCGACGACGGCCACGGCATCGACCCGGCCCACCGGGAGCAGTTGTTCCGCCCGTACTTCACGACGAAGTCGCACGGCACCGGCCTGGGCCTGTTCGTGACGCGGAAGCTGGTGGACGCCCACGGCGGCACGGTGGCGTGCGAGTCGCGGCCCGGCGAGGGGACGACGTTCCGGCTGGTGTTCCCGGCGCTGGTACAAAGCCCGGGGACGGCCGTCCCCGGGCTTTCGGAGGTGATGACGTGACCGCCCGCACCCCCGTCGCGTCCGTGCTGGTCGTGGACGACGAGCCCGTCATCCGCGCCAACGTCGCCGAGTACCTCCACCAGGAGGGCTTCGCCGTCCACTCCGCGGCGACCGGCGAGGCGGCGCTCGGGCTCGTCGGCCGCAACCGGTACGACGCCATCCTCTGCGACGTGAACCTCCCCGGCATCGACGGAATCGAGGTACTCGAGCGCGTCGCCCGCGTCAGCCCCGAGACGTTCGTCCTGCTCATCACCGCGTACGCCACCGTCGAGAGCGCCGTGGACGCCTTCCACAAGGGCGCCCACGACTACCTGATGAAGCCGATCATCCTGCGCGAGGTGGACCGCAAGATTCGCCGCCTCATCGCCCAGCGCGACCTCCACCGTGAGAACCAGTGGCTCCGCCGCGAGCTGCACCGCGAGGCGGCCGCCGGCGGAATGGTGATCGGCCGCACCCCCGCGGTCCGGCAGGTGGTGGCGATGGCGCGGAAGGTCGCCCCCACCGACGCGACGGTGCTCGTCACCGGAGAGAGCGGCACCGGCAAGGAACTGCTGGCGCGCGACATCCACCGCACCGCCCAGGAGGCGAAGCCGACCGACGGCCGGTTCGTGGCGGTGAACTGCGCCGCGATCCCGGCGGACCAGCTCGAAGCGCACCTGTTCGGGCAGAAGGCCGCCGCCTTCACACCCGCCGACGCCGACACGCCCGACGTGTTCACCGCCGCCGGCGCGGGGACCGTCTTCCTCGACGAGGTCGGCGAACTCCCGCTGCCGACGCAGGCCAAGCTGCTGCGCGTGATCGAGGGGAAGGAAGTGGCGGCGCGAGTGGTGGCGGCGACGAACACCGACCTGCCGGCCGCGGTCGCCGCCGGGCGGTTCCGCGAGGACCTGTACTACCGGCTGAACGTGGTCGTGCTCTACCTGCCGCCGCTGCGCGACCGCCGCGAGGACATCCCCGAACTGGTCGAGCACTTCGTCGCCAAGCACGGCCGGGCGATGGGGAAGCGGGTGGCGGGCGTCAGCCGGGAGGCGATGCCGCTGCTCCAGGGGGCGGCGTGGAAGGGAAACGTCCGCGAGTTGGAGAACGCGATTCAGCGCGCGGTGATCCTCGGCGACGGCCCGCTGGTGACGCCCGCCGACCTGCCGCCGGACCTGGCGCCCGCGGCCGACGACCCCTCGGCGGTGGAGCCGCTGGACGGCGCGGTGAAGCGGTTCGAGAAGCGTCACATCGAGCGGCTTCTGCGGCTGTCGCCGGACAAGAAGGAGGCCGCGCGGCGGCTCGACATCGGGCTCAGCTCGCTCTACCGGAAGATCGAACAGTACGGGATCGGGAGCCCCTGAGCCGGCCCCGTGAGGGGTCGGAGTGCGCCCCCACTCCGACCCCTCACGGGGCCGGCTCAGAAAAAGCCGGTTGCCGCGCGCCCCCGGCCGGGGCACAATGTCCGCCGTCGTCCCCGCCCCGCCTCTCCGCACGGAGCCCGTCCCGATGACCCGCGCCCGGTTCGCACTCCTCGCCTTCGCCGTCGGGACTTTCCTCCCGCTCGCCCCCGCCCAGCCCGCCCCCGCCACCAAGGCCCACAACGGCCTCGTCCACGCCGTCGCCCTGTCGGCGGACGGTAAGACCCTCGCCACCGCCGGGTTCGACAACATCGTCAAGCTGTGGTCGATCGCCCCCGACGGCACCCTCAAGGAACTCAAGGCGCTCCCCGGCCACACCGGCCCGGTGTACGCCGTCGCCTTCCACCCCAAGGACGACGGCGTGATCGCCACCGCCAGCCAGGACAAGTCGGCGAAGGTGTGGACCGTGAAGGACGGCAAGGCGACGGTGGAGCTGAAGGGGCACACCGACATCGTCAGCAGCATCGCCTTCTCGCCGGACGGCAAGTTGTTGGCGACGGGGGCGGCCGACAAGTCGGTGCGGCTGTGGGACGCGAAGGACGGCAAGGAGACGAAGAACCTCGGCAGCCACCCCGGTTCGGTCTACACGATCGTGTTCTCGCCGGACGGGAAGCTCCTGGCGTCGGCCGGCAGCGACACGTCCAGCAAGACCGGCAAGGAGCACGTGGTGAAGCTGTGGGACGTGGCCGCCGGCAAGGAGTCGAAGACGCTCACCGGTCACGAGCAGCCCGTCACCGCAATCACCTTCCTGGGCGACGAGAAGACGCTGGCGTCGGCCTCGATGGACCGCACCATCCGGCTGTGGGACACGGCGAGCGGCAAGGAGACGAAGAAGCTCGGCCCGACGCCGGACGACCCCTACGGGCTGGCGTGGTCGAAGGACGCCAAGGCGCTGGGCGTGTGCGGCTACTCGGGCCGACTCACGGTATGGCCGGCGGGGGCGGACAAGGAGGCGTTCGCGGCGCAGGTGAAGTCGCCGGGCTACTGCGTCATCTTCACCGCGGACGGGAAGGCGCTCGTCTCCGGCCACGACAACGGCACCGTGGCGGTGACCAAGATCACCGCGAAGTGAGAAGTGGGTCCGGCGGCGCGTCGGGCGAGGCGGGCTCGACCGGCAGCGGCAGCGGGCGGGCGGCGACCGTGCGGTCGCCACGCACGCCGTATCTGTTGCTCAGGAGCGGGTCGCGGTCGTAGGGCTTGGTGGCGCACCCGCCCGCGGCGGCGACCGCAGCGAGGAGAGCGACCCGAACCCGGCTGCGAAGACGCATCCACCCCCCGAGCGACGCCGTGCGGCCCGCGGCGTGTTTCATCGGCGCTGCGGCCCCGCCGGCTTCACGGCTTCCACCGAATCACCGCGGGTCGATCAGTTCCTCGACCGCGGCCGACCGCTCGAGGTCGACCCACTCGACCTCGGGGAGGGCGGCCACGTCCCCGAGAGTCCCGAGCGACAATTGCCCGTGGACCGTACCGCTGATGGACAGGTACTCGGCCCCGTCGATCCGCAGTCCAAGTTCGCGGACGGCCCCCCGGACCTCTCCGGCGGACAGGTCCGCCCGGAGGCGGACGGTCACCGGGGCCGACCCGCGGGGTCGGGTGTCCGCGAGCGCCGCCAGCCGGTCCGACAGCTTGCCAGACATGGTTCCGTCTCCGTGCGTCCGGGCGGGCGACTACCACCACCCCTTCTTCTTACCGTATCCGTAGGCGGCGTACACATCGACCCGGCCGGCCCCGTAGTGGTTTTCCTTGTCGGCCGCCTGGCCCTGAACCCGCTTGGCCGTCCGTTCCAGCGCCTCCTGAACGCGCGCCGGGACGACCGGCTGACCGGCGAGGCGGCACGCCTGGGCCAGGATCGCGAGGCACCCGCCGACGTGAGGGGTGGCGGCCGACGTGCCGCCGAACGAGCGGTACGGCTTCGCCCCCGGCGTGCCCGGAAAGAGGTGGTTGCACGACGTCGTCCCCGGGCCGGGGGCGCACACGTCCGGCTTGAGCAGCCCGACCTGGGTGGCATGCCCGGCCGTGTACGGGTAGTCCGTGTACGGGGGCGTGCCCCACGCCGCCGGCCCCCGACCGGAGTACGGCGCCAGCCGGTCGGCGCTGTCGGTGGCCCCGACCGAGATCGGGCTGGCCTTCCCGGCCGCGATGGGCAGGGACGGGTGGAGCCACGGCGACGGGCAGTTCCCCGGGGTCGCGATGTTGAACGGGACCGGGTACACGGTCAGGTCGTCCCCCTGGTTGCCGATGCTGTTGGCGTGAAGCACCCCGGCCGCCAGGATCGTCTCGCACACCCGCCGCCACCCCGGGTAGTCGAGGCCGGACGGGTACTTCCAGGTCATCGACATGCTGACCACCTGGACCCGGCGGTCGAGGGCGAACTGGAGCCCCTTCCAGAAGTTCCGCTCCACCCCGCCGACGCGGACCGCCAGGATCGTCGCCCCCGGGGCGACCCCGGTTCCGGTGCCGGAAGTGCCGTCCCCGGCCACCTGCCCCGCGGTCGCGGTCCCGTGGCCGTTGTCGTCGGCCGGGTCGTTGTCGCCGTTTTCGAAGTCGTACCCGTGCTTCGGGTACTGGGCGCCGCCCTTCCACATTCGCTTCCGAAGGTCCGGGTGGGTGTAGTTCACGCCCGTGTCCACCACAGCGACGAGCACCCCTTTTCCCGTCAACCCGAGCTGCCAGCACAGCGGGGCGTTGATGTGCCGCACACTCCACGTCGTGGCCGCGTCGTCGTCCGCCGCCCCCGGCGGACGCTTGGGCTTCCTGGCGGGCGCGGCCTTCCGCCGCGGGGCGGGCTTGGCCGCTCGCGTGGGCGCGTCGATCAACTCCGCGACCGGAACGTGCCGGCTCAGGTCGACGTACGCTACGTCGGGCCGGCGGAGCACGTCGCGGAGGGTCGCGGCGGTGACCCGGGTACCGACGGCGTTGGTGATCCAGAACGCCTCGGCCGCGGCGGCGGCGGGGACGGAAACCTCGTCGTCGGTGAACCCGGTCGCCGCGGTCTGGCTCCCGAGGTAATCCAGCAGGTCGGCCTGCGCGGCGTCGGCGGCGGCCTTGACCGACTCGACCACACGACCCGGGGGTCGGCCGGCTCGTCGTCCGCCACGGAGGCCGCGGCGGCCGGCTCGCCGGCGAGAAAGATGTTCACGTCGAGCAGGTCGTGCGGGGCTGCGTTCGTCAACAGGTGTTGCAGGTCGGCCGCGATCTTCGACTGGGACATGGGCGTCTCCCGGGCATCAGTGTGAGGAGAGGGCGAACCGACGGTCACACTAACCTCCGTCACGCCGGGTCGCAAGGGCCGACGGTCGGGAATACGGGAGCGGGCGTTTGCCACCCGCCGCCGCGGCGGGTAAGGTGGGCTTCCGAGCAACATTCTCTCGATTCATCGGTGGCCATGAAGTACGCGATCTGCAACGAGACGTTCGAGAACTGGGACCACGCCCGCGTCTGCGCCCGCGCCGCCGAGCTCGGGTACACCGGGCTCGAGGTGGCGCCGTTCACCCTCGCCCCGCTGATTACCGACGTGTCGGCCGCGCGCCGCGCCGAGCTGCGCAGTCAGGCCGAGGCCGCGGGCGTCCCGATCATCGGCCTCCACTGGCTGCTGGCGAAGACGACCGGCTTCCACCTCACCAGCCTCGATGCGACCGTGCGCCGCAGAACCGGCGAGTACCTCGCCGAGCTGGCGCGCGCGACGGCCGACCTGGGTGGCAATTTGATGGTGCTCGGCTCGCCGTTCCAGCGGAACCTCGACGCCGGCGTGTCGAAGGCCGAGGGCGACGACCGCGCCACCGACACCCTGGGCCACTGCCTGAAGGCGCTGGAGGACGGCGGCGTGACCCTGTGCCTGGAGCCGCTGACGACCGCCGAGACGAACTACATGACGACCGCCGCCGAGGGGACCGCCCTGTGCCGGCGGATGGCCCACCCGTTCGTGAAACTCCACCTCGACGTGAAGGCGATGTCGTCGGAGCCGGCGCCGGTCGCGGACACGATCCGCGCGAACCGCGATTCCCTACACCACTTCCACGCCAACGACCCGAACAAGCGCGGCCCCGGGTTCGGCGACGTGGACTTCAAGCCGATCTTCCGGGCGCTCGCGGACGTGCGCTACGCCGGCTGGGTGTCGGTCGAGGTGTTCGACTACACGCCCGACCCCGAGACGATCGCGCGAGAGAGCATCCGCTACATGCGCGAGTGCGAATAATTTGGGAAGCCCGGGGACGGCCGTCCCCGGGCTTTCACAGATGTTGAGGTACATGATGATCCGCTCAGCACTCTCACTGTTCTGCGTGCTGGCCGCCACCCTTCCCGCGGCGGCCGGCGAACTCACCGTCGGGTTCGGCGAAGCCGACATCACCCCGGTGCTGGGGAAGCAGCCGGTGTTCATGGCCGGGTTCGGTCAGAACCGGCTGGCGAAGTCGGTCCACGACCCGCTCATGGCCCGCGCCGTCGTGCTCGCCGACGGCCCCGACAAGGTCGCGCTCGTGTCGGTGGACGTGGTCGGGTTGTTCCTCCCGTTCGTGGAGTCGGTGCGGGCGAAGTTGCCGGGGTTCAAGTACGTCCTCGTGTCGGCCACGCACAACCACGAGGGGCCGGACACGATGGGCCTGTGGGGGCCGAACCCGCTCGCGTCCGGCGTCGACCGCGACTACCTCGGCCGGGTGCAACTCGGCTGCGTCGAGGCGGTCGCCGCGGCGGACAAGGCCCGCGCCCCGGCCGCCGCCCGCATCGGCACCGCCAAGGCGCCCGAGTTGCTGCGCGACACCCGGCTGCCGGTCGTGCTGCACGACGAGCTCGTCGCCCTGCGCTTTCACGACCCGAAGACGCAGGCCGCGCGCGGCGTCGTGGTGCAATGGAACTGCCACCCCGAGGTGCTGGACAGCAAGAACACCGCCGTCACCGCCGACTTCGTGGGCTACACCGTCGGCCACCTGCGGAAGACGCAGAAGTGCCCCGTCGTGTACCTCACCGGCACCGTCGGCGGACTCATGACGACGCTGCGGCTGCCGGTGAAGGACGCGGCCGGCAAGGAGCTCGCCGACGGCACGTTCGAGAAGGCCGATCGCTACGGCTCGCTCGTCGGCGAGGCCGCCGACCGGGCGCTGAAGGACGCCGTGCCGCTGGAGTTGACGCCGTTCGACGTGCGCCGCCGCGACTTCCTCCTCCCGATCGAAAATCCCGTCTACCGGCTGGCGTTCCAGCTCGGCGTCCTGAAGCGGCAAATCTACCTGTGGGACGGCGACCCGACGCCGAAGGTGATGAGGCCGGTCGAGAACCTGGACAAGCCGGCGGCGATCAAGACGGAGGTGGGCTACCTGAAACTCGGCGGCCTGGAGGTCGCCGCGATCCCGGGTGAGATTTACCCGGAACTCGTGCTCGGCAAGGTGGTCACGCCCGCGGAGCCGGGCGCGGATTTCCCCGACGCGCCGGCCGAGCCGGCGATCTACGACCAGATGCGCGGCAAACACCGGATGCTGATCGGTCTGGCGAACGACGAGTTGGGGTACTTCGTGCCGAAGCGGCAGTGGGACGAGCGGCCGCCGTTCTGCTACGGGCGGCGGTCGGCGCAGTACGGCGAACTGAACAGCGTCGGCCCTGAGACGGCGCCGATCATCTGCGGGACGTTCCGGCGGCTCGTGCGGGGGGAGTAACGAGGCGAGCGGCCCGCGCGAGCGGGCTGTTGTCGTGCGCATCAGAGGCGCACGACAACAGCCCGCTCACGCGGGCCGCTCGCCGGGATCGCAATCAGTCGCTGGCCCCGACGAAGATGCCGAAGCTGTACCCGACGTCGAAGGCGTCCTGCCGGCGGAGCTCCGACAGCGTCGGGAACAGGGCGTTCGTCTGCGGGTTCACGCCCGTCACCTTGTACGTCCGCACAACCGCGTCGCCGCCCGGCCCGAGGCCGGTGATGATGTCGCCCACCCCGTCCCCGTCGGCGTCGGCCACAGCCACCCGCACGCCAGCACCGATCGACGACGAGCGGAAGCCCGGGTTGAACGGGTCGTTGATGTAGAAGTCGTTCAGCAACGCCCGGTTGAACCCGCTGAACACGCGGATCTGCGCCGGCGCCGTCGCCCCGGCCCCGGCGATGATGTCGGCGAACCCGTCGCCGTTCACGTCGCCGCCGGCCGCGGTGAACCCGGTCCGGCTGTTCGGGCTGTTCGGGTCGAACACGAAGAAGCTCGCCAGCAGCGCCGAGGTCCGCCCGTCCACCACCACCACCCGCGGGCCGCCGCCGCTGCCGGCACTGGTGATCAGGTCCGGGATCCCGTCGCCGTTCACGTCGGCGGCGGCCACCGTCACGCCGCCGCGGAACGTCTTCTCGTACACCTCCACGTCGCGTAGCGGGGTCAGGTCCTTGCCGCTGAGCACCCGCACGCGCGAGCCGCCGCCGGGGCCGGTGCCGAGGATCAGGTCGCCGAACCCGTCCTGGTCCACATCGCCGACGGCAACCGTCACGCCGCCGCGGAAGCTGTCTTCGTAGCCGAAGAAGTCGTACAGCTGGGCGCCGCTGAGGCCGTCGAACACGGCCACCCGCGGGCCGCCGTTCGGCCCGGCTCCGACCACCAGGTCGGCGATCCCGTCGCCGTTCACGTCGCCGCTGGCGACCTTCACCCCGTCGTTGAACCCGGGGAACGGGTTGACCTCGTACCGGAGCGCCCCGCTGATGCGGTCGTAGACGCGCACCGTGGCCGGGACGCCCACGTCGGAGCCGACGGCGATCATGCCGACCCCCGGCACCGCGGGCGCCCCCGACTCGAACCCGATGAGCCCCGCCGAGGAGCCGTCCGACCGCGCGGTCACGCGCGTCTGCGTCGGCCCGAGCGACGGGTCGTTCACCAGCACGCCGTCCGACCCGCCGGGGGCGTTCAGCACTAGCCGGTCGCCGGGCCGCGCCGACGGGCCCGGCAGCATGCCGTCGACCACCAGGTTGAACGTCAGCGACGTGGTCACCAGGATGGTGTCGCCCTCGTTGCCGCGCTCGTTCCCGCCGGCGACGTAGAGCGTGCTGAACGTCTGGAAGCCGTTCGTGTAGCCGATCTGCACCGGGAGCAGGCCGCCGACCTGGGCGCTCTGGAAGCCGACCGCGGTCTCGGTGACCGTGATCCGGTCGCGGCCGTCGCCCACCACCGCCTCGCCGAACGCCGACACCAGCCCGGCGGCGCTCGTGCCGACCACGGTGAGCACGTCGTCGTCGCCCGAGTTGTCCGGGTCGCCGTTCACGGTGAACAGGCCGACGGCCGTGGCCCCGACGGTGACGCCGTTGATGCGGGCGCCGCCGCCGGTGGGGCCGGTCGGCCCGTACACGATGCCCGAGCCCGGGTCGGTCGGCGTGCCGAGCGACGTGTCGGAGATGTCGAGCGCGGTGAAGGAGTTGGTGCCGCCGCGGCCGTCGAACAGGAAGCTCTCCAGCGAGCCGAACCCGACGGTGACGCCGGCCGGGAGGCCGAGGCCGAGCACGTCGGCGGTGTTCGGGCCGGCCACGCGGGCGGTCACGTTCTCGTCGGCCGAGGTGCCGTTGAAGCGGAACGTGTCGGCCCCGCCGCCGCCGAGGACGAGGAGGTTGGCGGTGACGACGCCGCGGTCGGCGGCCGCCGCCGGGGCGTCGGCGGCGACGGTCACAACGTCGTCCCCCGCGCCGCCGTCGATGGTCAGCGCGCTGGTGATGGTGCGGACGTTGAACGTGTCGTTCGCGGCACCGCCGGTGAGCACGTCGATGCCGGTGTAGGTGAGGGTCTGGCCGGTGGTCACGTCGACGTAGGTGCCGCCGGCCCCGTTGTGGGTGAACACGCCGGCGGTGTCAGGGGTGATGAGTACGTCGCCGAGGCCGAACTGCGCGCCGACGAATCCGTTGATGTTGGTGAACCCGCTGCCGATCGGGCCGCCCGACCCGGTGACCCCGACGAACCCGTCCACCCCGGTCGGGGCCGGGCTCAGGCCGAGCAGTTGGATGGTCGTGGCGGCGCGGGCCGAGAAGTCGAGGGTGTCGAGACCGCCCCGGCCGTCCACGCCCCCGGCCAGGGAGCCAGCCGCGGTGAAGACGAACGTGTCGGCCCCGACCCCGCCGAGGAGGTTTTCGACGTTCTGGAAGTCGAAGTCGGTCCCGGTCGTGTCGCCGGTGCCGCGGTTGGCCCCGGTGATGGTCCAGAGGGTCGTCGCGGCCGGGCCGATGATCGAGTCGTTCCCGAACCCGCCGTTGACGCTCACCACCTTGCTCACGGCCGGGTCGATGATGAACGTCTCGTTGTCGGCCGTCCCCTGGAGGCGGATCGAGTCGATCCGGTCGACCCGGTCGCGGTAGTAAACGACGTCCACGCCGGCGGCGTTGCGGACCAGCACCTCGATCGCCTGGACGGGGACGCCGGCGTCCTGCGTGGCGATCTGGCGGACGGTGATGACATCGGGCACGCCGTCGTTCCCGTCGAACTGGTACTGCATGTCCAGGGTGAGCGGGTACCGGTCCTGGACGAGCACCCCGTTGACCCGGCGGAGGCCGTTCGCCTCGTTGATGAGGTCCACCTGATACCGCGACAGCCGGGTGTTGTACGACAGGCTGCCGAACGGGAAGACGCGGAGGCCGGAGCCCGGCGGGCTCACGCCGTAGGACACGACCGTGATCGCCGCCAGGCTCCCGTCGGGCAGCTGCACGAACCCGGCACTGCCGGAGTCGCCCTGCCCCTCGCTGCTGTCCGGCTGGGTGGCGACGTAGTCGCTGCGGAGGGTGCCGTCGTCCACCGCGTCGTTGACGTTCGACCCCGTCCGGAGCGGGCGGAACCCGCCGTCCATGATCGTCGCCACCTTCACCGTCCTGGCCCCGCCCTGCAGCCCGGTGGGGTCCGCGACCAGCAGCGGGATGTCGAAGCCGATCTGGTCGAAGACGATCTGGTAGGTGCCGGTGTTCGGCCCGGTCGTCGGGGAGCGGACGGTCACCTCGCCGGGGCCGGCCGCGCCGAGGTTCTGCAGCGCCTGCTGGATGCGGGCCGCGGTCGCGGCCGGGTTGGCGGGGTCGTAGATGATCGGGGCGGTGGCCGTCGGCCCGTAGAACAGCGTGAAGTTGCCGCCGGCGGCGTCGATCGTCAGCCGCTGCGCGTCGGGGTCGATGACGCCGTTGACGAGCGTGGTGAAGGTAACGTTGCCGAAGTTGCCGTTGAGCACCAGCGGGTCGGGGTTGAACTGTTGGACCTGCATCCGCGGCCGGTTCTGGACCAGGAAGAACAGAATCTCGAAGCTCCGCTCCGTGGCGGTCGGCGCCTGCGGCCCGGCGGAAATGGAGCTAACCAGTGTGCGGATGCCGATGGCGTTGAACGCGTTCTCGATCTGGAGGGCGGTCGGGTTGGCGGGGATCGGCGGGGTGACGAGCGTGGTCTGCGGGGTGCCCGGCGTCGGCGGGACGACGATCTGGAACTGCCCGCCGTTGCCGGTGATGGTGATCCGCTGTAACTCCTGGGCGCCGAAACCCACGTCGACCTGCCCGGTGAACCCGGTGCCGGTGAGGCCGTACCCGGCCATGTAGTACGTTTGCCCGATCTCCGACCGCGCGGCGGTCTGGGCCGGGGTGTACATGGCGTAGTCTTCGACCCCGTTGGGGGCGATGGCGGCCAACGTGAGGAGTGCAACGTCGCCGCGGGTGCCGGGTATGCCGTTGTTCCACTCCGGGTGGATGTACACCTCGATGACCGGGATCGTCACGCGGTCGAGGTTCCCGTCCGGGAGGCGGCGGAAGAACGTGATCAGGTCGCCGATTTGCGGGTCGACGTGGGCGGCGGTGACGACGTGGCGGCTTCCGGCCACGAACGTCCCGCGGTCCAGGAGGAACCCCGTGCCCCCGGCGCCGACGGCGACCACCCCGGAGAAGTCGGGCCGCGCGACCCGCCCCGGCGGAATCGGCGACGTGGGGATGACCGGATCGTCGACGTCCGCGAGGACGGGAACGTCGAAGCCCCCGAGGACCGGCGTGACCCGGTCTTCCAGCCGGTTGACTTCCAGGCGGCTGCGGCGGCGGGTCATGAAGTCCACTCCTGGCAACCCGGGCGCGGGCCGGGGACGGCGTGCAACGGCGGACCGGGGGCGGCGCGAACGAGGGGTCCGCATTGTCCGTACCACACCCGACGCGCCCGGGGCGTGTCATTCCGACGACGCGACCCCGGTGTTGGATGGGTCCGCCCGTGAATCGGTCCCACCCCCGGCAGTTTTCCCCGCCCGGAGAACCAGCACGCCCGGCCGCGGCCGGATTTCTCCCCCCGCCGGTCCCCGCGGCGGGTAGACTGAAGGCACCGCCAGCGTCCCCATCCCGAACCGGCCCGCCATGCCGACCCGCCTCGCCATCCCCCTCGCCGCACTGCTCCTCGCCGCCCCCGAGGCGTTGGCCCAGCCGGTGGACTTCAACCGCGACGTGCGGCCGATCCTCTCAAACAACTGCTTCGCCTGCCACGGCCCCGACGAGAAGGAACGCAAGGGCGACCTCCGCCTCGACACTCGCGACGGGGCGATGGCGGCGGTCGTGCCCGGGAACCCGGCCAAGAGCGAGATCGTGGCGCGCGTCCGCAGCACGGAGCCGGGCGATGTGATGCCGCCGGCGAAGTCCGGGAAGAAGCTGACGCCGCGCGAGATCGACGTCCTCGACCGCTGGGTGAAGCAGGGCGCCGCCTACGCCCCGCACTGGGCTTACGTGCCGCCGACGCGGCCGCCGGTCCCGGCGACGACGCACGCGACCCGCACGCCGATCGACTCGTTTCTGTTCTACCGGCTGGAGCGGGAAGGGTTGAGCCCGCAGCCGGAGGCGGACCGCTACGCCCTGCTCCGCCGTGCCGCACTCGACCTGACTGGCCTCCCGCCGACGTGGGCCGAGGCCGAGACTTTCGCAAAGGATCGTGCAGCCGACGCCTACGAGAGGCAGGTGGACCGGCTGCTGGCGAGCCCGCGGTTCGGCGAGCACTGGGCGCGGATGTGGCTCGACCTGGCCCGCTACGCCGACAGCGCCGGCTACGCCGACGACCCGTCCCGGACGATCTGGAAGTACCGCGACTACGTGATCCGCGCGTTCAACGACAACCTGCCGTTCGACCGGTTCACCGTCGAGCAGCTGGCCGGCGACCTGTTGCCGAACCCGACCGACGACCAGCTGACCGCCACGGCGTTCAACCGCAACACGCTGACGAACAGCGAGGGCGGCACGAACGACGAGGAGTTCCGCAACGTCGCCGTGGTGGACCGCGTGAACACGACCTTCACCGTGTGGATGGGCACGTCGATCGCGTGCGCCCAGTGTCACACGCACAAGTTCGACCCGCTGACGCAGCGGGAGTTCTTCGGGCTGTTCGCGTTCTTCAACAACTCCGCCGACGCCGACCGCAGCGACGAGACGCCGCTGCAATCGTTCTGGGCGCCGGGCGTACAGGACCGCCGCCGCCGCGCCGAGAGCGAGGTCGCGTCGCTGGAGGCGATCCTGAAGGGGGCGAAGGCCGACGAGTTGAAGTCCGACCGCGCCCGGCTCGCGACGCTCAAGAAGCAGCTGCCCGAAATCAAGCCGCTCACGACGGTGCCGGTGATGAAGGATCTCCCGGCCGGCCAGCGTCGTGTGACGAAGCTCCAGTTCCGCGGCAACTTCCTCGACCTGGGCGAGGTGGTGACCGAGGGCGTGCCGGCCGCATTCCACCCCATCCAGAAAGCCCGGGGACGGCCGTCCCCGGGCTTCGACCGCCTCGACCTCGCGGAGTGGGTCGTGAGCCCCAAGAACCCCCTCACTGCCCGCGTGGTGGCGAACCGCTACTGGGAGCAGCTATTCGGCAACGGCCTGGTCCGCACGAGCGAGGAGTTCGGCGCCCAGGGCGAGCAGCCGAGCCACCCCGAGCTGCTCGACTGGCTCGCGGTCGAGCTGCAATCCGACTGGAACGTCAAGCGATTCTTGCGGCTGCTGGTCACGTCCGCGGCGTACCGTCAGTCGTCGCGGGTGACGCCGGCGCTGGTCGAGCGCGACCCCGAGAACCGGTTGCTGGCGCGCGGCCCGCGGGTGCGGTTGTCGGCGGAGATGGTGCGCGACCAGGCACTCGCGGCCGGCGGGCTGCTCAGCGCCAAGCTGCTCGGCCCGTCGGTGAAGCCGCCGCAGCCGAACCTGGGGCTGAGCGCGGCGTTCGGCCGGTCGATCGACTGGCAACCGAGCACCGGCGAGGACCGCTACCGCCGCGGCGTCTACACCGAGTGGCGGCGGTCGAACCCGTACCCGTCGATGAGCACGTTCGATGCCCCCAACCGCGACGCCTGCACCGTCCGCCGTGCCCGCACGAACACGCCGCTGCAGGCGCTCGTGACGATGAACGACCCGGTGTACGTGGAGTCGGCGCAAGCGCTGGCCCGCCGCATCATCAGCGAGGGCGGTGCGACGCCCGTGGAGAAGGCGGCGTATGCGGTTCGCACGACGCTGACGCGACCGCCCACGAACGCCGAGGTGTTGCGGTTGGCGAAGCTGTACGCCGACGCACGGGCCGCGTTCGGGAAGGACCGCGGGCGGGCGGCGCAGTTCGCCACGAACCCGCTGGGGCCGCTCCCCGCGGGCGTGGACGCCGCCGACGCCGCCGCGTGGACGACGGTGGCGAGCGTGCTGCTGAACCTGGACGAGATGTTCATGAAGCGCTGACTCTTCGCCGCTTGCGGCGATGCAACGCCGCAAGCGGCGAAGGACCCAGACCAAGAGCCCCCATGCACCCCTCCCTCGCCGCCACCCGCCGCCAATTCCTCGGCGCCTCCGGCCTCGGGCTCGGCGCCCTGGCGCTGTCCGACTTCGCCCGCGCCGACGACATCCCGATCAACCCCGCGCGGCCGCTGGCCGCGCGGGCGCCGCACTTCGCGCCGAAGGCGAAGCGCGTCATCTACCTCCACATGTCGGGCGCCCCACCGCACCTCGACCTGCTCGATTACAAGCCCGAGCTCGTCCGCCACGACGGCGAGAACTGCCCCGACGTGTACCTCCGCGGCAAGAGGTTCGCGTTCACGTCCGGCGTCCCGAAGTTACTCGGCACGAAGCAGCGGTTCCGCCAGCACGGCAAGAGCGGCGTGTGGATGTCCGACGCCATCCCCGGCCTCCACGCCGTCGCAGACGACGTGACCGTCATCCGCTCGATGAAGACCGACGAGTTCAACCACGCCCCCGCCGAGTTGCTGCTGTACACCGGGTTCGCCCGCCAGGGCCGGCCGAGCATCGGCTGTTGGACGACCTACGGCCTCGGCACCGAGAACCAGAACCTGCCCGGGTTCGTGGTGCTGATCTCGAACGGCGTGCAGCCGAGCGGCGGCCAGGGGTGCTGGGGTAGCGGCTTCCTGCCGGGCGTGTTCCAGGGCGTGCAGTGCCGCTCCCGCGGCGAACCGGTGCTCTACCTCTCCGACCCGCCCGGCCTCGACCGCGACACCCGTCGGCTGGGATTGGACGCGCTCCGCGACTTGAACGAGCAGCAGGCCGCGGAGCTCGGCCACCCCGAGACGCACACCCGCATCGCCCAGTACGAGCTGGCGTTTCGCATGCAGATGAGCGCCACCGAGGTGATGGACATCGGCCGCGAGCCGGCGAAGGTGCTGGAGAGCTACGGGGCGCAGCCGGGGGCCGGCACGTTCGCCAACAACTGCCTCCTGGCCCGCCGGCTGGTCGAAGCTGGCGTGCGCTACGTGCAGCTGTTCGACTGGGGCTGGGACTTCCATGGCACCAACCCGAACGAGGACATCCGCGACGGCCTGACCCGCAAGGGGACGGTCACGTCGCGCGCCGTGGGGGCGCTCATCAAGGACTTGAAGGCCCGCGGCCTCCTCGACGACACGCTGGTGGTCTGGGGCGGCGAGTTCGGCCGCACGCCGTTCCGCGAGGGTCGCACCGCCGCGAGTGCGGTGCTCGGCCGCGACCACTACCCGGACTGCTTCTCGCTGATGCTCGCCGGCGGCGGCATCAAGGCCGGCCACACCCACGGCGAGAGTGACGAACTCGGCTTCCGCGTCGGCCGCGACCTGGTTCACGTCCACGACCTGCAGGCGACGCTGCAGCACTGCCTCGGCTTCGACCACACGAAGCTGACGTACCGCTTCCAGGGCCGCGACTACCGGCTGACCGACGTTCACGGCAAAGTCGTCCGCGACATCCTGGCGTGAGGTTCTGATGCGCACCGCAGTCGTTCTGCTCGCGCTGGTCGTCGCGCTCGTGCCGTCGGGCGCCGCCCCGGCCGGCGACCCGCCGGCGTCGATCGCCGGGTTCTTCCGCCCACCGCCGGCGCTGGAGAAGGACTTCGGCACCTACCGCTCCCCGCTCCTGTTCGACGACGGCACCCCCGTCCGCACCCCGGCCGACTGGAAGAAGCGGCGCGGCGAGTTGCTCACCTACTGGCACGGGCAGATGGGGGCGTGGCCGCCGCTGATCGAGCGGCCGAAGCTGGAGTACGTGTCGAAGGAGAAGCGCGACACGGTCACGCAGCACCGCGTGAAGATCGAGACGGCCCCCGGCCGCGTCGTGGACGACGCCTACCTGCTGGTGCCGGCCGGGCCGGGGCCGTTCCCCGCGGTCGTCGTCGTCTTCTACGAGGCGGATACCGGCATCGGCAAAGGGAAGGGGCTGCTCCGCGACTTCGCCATCCAGCTCGCGCGCCGCGGGTTCGTCACACTCTCCGTCGGCGGCGACCCGAACACGTACTACCCGACGCGCGAGACGTGCCGCATCCAGCCGCTGTCGTTCCACGCCTACGAGGCGGCGAACTGTTTTCAGCTCCTCGCGTCGCTGCCGTTCGTGGACGCCGCCCGCATCGGCATCACCGGCCACAGCTACGGCGGCAAGTGGGCGATGTTCGCGGCGTGCCTGTTCGACCGGTTCGCCGCCGGGGCGTGGTCCGACCCGGGCATCGTGTTCGACGAGGCGCGGTCGAACGTGAACTACTGGGAGCCGTGGTATCTGGGATTCGAGCCGGGCAAGGCCGAGCAGCGCGGCCGCGGCATCCCGAACGACAAGAACCCGCGCACCGGGCCGTACAAGCGGATGATGGAGGAGAAGCGCGACCTGCACGAACTGCACGCGCTGATGGCCCCTCGGCCGTTCTTGGCGTCCGGCGGGGCCGAAGACCCGGTCGAGCGCTGGAAGGCGCTCAACCACAGCGTCGCGGTGAACCGGCTGCTCGGGGTCGAGAACCGCGTGGCGCTCACCACGCGGCCGAAGCACGACCCGAGTGAGGAGTCGAACGCGGCGCTGTACGCGTTCTTCGAGTGGTCGCTGGGGCTGGCGCCGAAGCGCTAGAGCGGGGTCGCGTCAGCGCCCCGTGCCGTCGCGATTCGAGTTGCGTCGTACGTGTTTTGAATCGCGTCGGCACGGGGCGCTGACGCGACCCCGCTCCTGGAGACAACCCGTGTTCGCCGCGCTCACCCTGACGCTCCTGCCGCTGCCGCACGTCCCGACGCCCGCCCGGCTCGGCGCCGCGAAGGCGCTGCCGCTGCTGGCGAAGGCCGCGACCGGACACGCCGATCAGAAGTCGTGCTTCGCCTGCCACAACCAGGCGCCGGCACTGATGGCCCACCGCACGGCCGTCGGCCGCGGCTTCGCCGCGTCGGACACGCTGTTCAAGGCCCAGATCGAGCACGTCGTCGGCTTCGTCGGCGCGAACCGGGAGCGCTACCTGAAGGGTCAGGGGACCGGCGGGGGCGTGGACACAGCGGGCTACCTGCTGTTCGCGCTCGAGCAGGCCGGGCACCCGGCCGACGAGAACACCGCGGCGGTCGCCGAGTACCTGCTGCAAGCGCAGGCCGACCGCGACCACTGGCGCACCGGCTCGAACCGTCCGCCGACCGAGGCCAGCAGCTTCGCCACCACCGCGCTCGCGGTCCGCGCCGTCAAGAAGTGGGCGACGCCGGAACAGCGCGAGCGGGCCGACAAGCGCGTGACCGCGGCCCGCGGCTGGCTCCTGAAGGGGCGCCCCGCCGACACCGAGGACCGCGCCTTCCGGCTGTTCGGGTTGAAGGCCGCGGGTGCGGCGGAAACGGATATCGGCGCGGCCGCGTGGGAGTTGCTCAAGACGCAGCAGCACGACGGCGGGTGGCGCCAGCTCGACACCATGACGCCCGACGCCTACGCGACCGGGACCGCGCTGGTGGCGCTGCGCGAGGCCGGCGGCCTGCCCGCCGACCACCCCGCCTACACCCGCGGCGTGGCGTTCCTGCTGAAGGGGCAACGGCCCGACGGGTCGTGGCACGTGAAGTCGCGGAGCAAGCCGTTCCAGCCGTACTACGAGAGCGGCTTCCCGCACGAGAAGGACCAGTTCATCTCCGCCGCCGCGACCGGCTGGGCGACCACGGCCCTGCTCCTCACCCTACCCGGACGATAACAGCGGCCCCGCGAACCGCCGCAGGAACTTCACCCCGTTCGTCACGTCGGCGAGCTTGTGCTCGCCCTGCTCGCGGTCCACGCACAGGTAGCCGTCGAACTCCATGACTTGAAGCGTCGCCGTCAGCGCCAGCCAGTCCACGTCGCCGGCCCCGAGTGCGACTTCCTGGAGCCCGCGGCTCAAGCCGGCGTTGCGTGCGTCGCGGGCGTGGACGTGGGCGATCAGCCCCTTCAGCGGCGCCAGGTTCGCCAGCGGATCGTGGCCGTGAACCATCAGGTTCGCCGGGTCGAACGTCACCTTCAGGCTGCCGGTGTCGAACGCCGCCAGGTAGTCGCGCACCTTGTCGGCCGCGTCGAAGCCGATCTCCAGGGCGAGCACCGTTCCCATGCGGTCGCCGTACTGGCCGAGCGCCGTCAGCGCCTCGCGCATCAGCTGCGCCCGCGGCGATGCCTCCTCGTCCGGCAGCTTCGGGCACGGCACCACGACGCGGCGGCCGCCCAGGTCGAACGCCAGCTGCATCGCCTTCCGCATGGCGTCGATCCGCGGCTGGAGGTCGGCGGCGATGTCGAGCCCGCGGCGGAGCGGGACGTGGAGCGCGGCCAACTCCTGCGAGTACGACCGGAGGAGGTTGCGGAACTCGCGGCGGCCGGTCTCGCCGAGCTGGGCCGGGAGCAGGTCGCCGACGGCGTCGGCCTGAACGGCGGTCGCCCCCATCCGCGCCGATTCGGCTACCGCGAGGCGGATGGGCCGCCCGGTCGCCTCGGCCACGATCCCGACGCGAAGGGGGGTCATACCACGGACTCCTCGGGCGCTTCCAGGAACGACGTGAACGGCCGGACCAGCAGCCGGAACGTGTCCGTCGGCAGGTCCACCGTGCCCCAGCGCGGGCTGCGCGGCCGCATGTGCTCGGCGTAGTCCGCGACCGACACGCCGCGGGCGAGGTAGCTGCGGCCGCCGTGCGCGAACAGGTCGGGCGTGTCGTCGGGGAGGGCGACCGTCGGCTGCACGTGGTACACGAACGCGAGCACGCCGCGGAAGCCCGGCCCGAGCCGCGCCGCCCAGCGGCCGAGGTCGGTCACGTCCTCGCGGGTGGACCAGTGCTCCCACACCTTCCGCGGCCGGTCGGGCGGGCCGCCGGGGAACTTCCGCCCCTTCACGTCCACGACGAGCCGGGCGTCGTCCGGGCCGATGACGAGGAAGTCGGGCGACTTCACGTCCTCGTCGTCCAGGTAGCTGCGGCGGGCCTCGACCACGGGGACGACGGCCACGCCGCGGGCGCGGAGATAGGCCTCGAACGCTGCTTCGTAGTGGTTGTCGCGGTTCATGGGTTGCTCGCCTCGGATCACTTTCACCAAGTCCGCCTCGGTGACCGCCAACTCCTCGCGCTTCGCCAAGTCCTTGACCTTCCACACGCCCTGCTCGAACTCGGCCGGGCCGGCGATC